>ERZ772945.909-NODE-909-length-22246-cov-68.143797_pt1 | contig 22246 bp, 23 predicted proteins | sample MGYA00511681_ERZ772945 | MGnify/ENA primary metagenome ERZ772945 (study PRJEB29015, sample SAMEA2737943) | human oral metagenome | biome: human oral; feature: human-associated habitat; material: dental | place: China | collected 2143 ...
ACGTCATTTTCGGCGGCAAGAACCCGCACCCGCACTACGTCGTCGGCGGCATGCCGTGCGCAGTCTCGATGCAGGACGGCAACGCGCCCGTCAATACGGCGCGCCTCGACATCGTCGACCGCGCGATCAATCTCGGCCGCACGCTCGTCAATGATTTCTACATCCCCGACGCGCTCGCGATCGGCTCTGCCTACGTCAAGGCTGGTCGCGTCGACGGCGGCGGCCTCGCGAAGACGCGCGTGCTCGGCTATGGCGCGTACCCGATCGAGCCGGTCGCCGGCACGCAGAATGGCGGCTTCTTCGCGAATCTCCTCGTCCGCTGCAACGGCGTCGTCGAGGACTTCGGCAAGGGGCTTGTGGCGGCAAAGGTCTACGAGATCAACGAAGAGGACTTCAACGATCCGGCAGTATTCACGGAGGGCGTCGAGCACGCTTGGTATGAGTACCCGGAAAAGGGCGGCAAGGACCGCAATCCGTGGGACGGCGTGACTGCGCCGAAGTACACGGGCCCGAAGGACGGCAGCGCGACGGAGTGGAAGGCGCTCAACGAGGGCGGCAAGTACTCGTGGCTCAAGACGCCGAAATGGCGCGGCAGGCTCTGCGAGGTCGGCCCGCTTGCGCGCTACATCATCATCTACGCGAAGGCGCAGAAGGGCATGCTGCCTGAGCCGACTTGGGCAGAGAAGATGATGCTCGACCAGATCGCGGCGGTTTCGAAGGTGCTTGCGCTCGCGCCGGAAACCTGGCTGCCGACGATGGTCGGCCGCACGGCGGCGCGCGCGCTCGACGCGCAGCTCTCGGCGGAGGTCAACAAGTTCTTCTTCGACAAGCTCATCGCAAACATCAAGGCGGGCGATACGCGCATGGCGAATGCGGACAAGTGGGATCCGTCGTCCTGGCCGAAGGAAGCAAAGGGCGTCGGCCTCTACGAAGCGCCGCGCGGCGCGCTCTCGCACTACATCGTCATCGAGAATGGCAAGACGGCGAACTACCAGTGCGTCGTCCCGACGACGTGGAACGCCTGCCCGCGCGACGAGAAGGGAATGCACGGCGCATACGAGCTCGCGATGATGGACACGCACGTCGCGATTCCCGACAAGCCGCTCGAGATCGCGCGCGTCGTCCGCTCGTTCGATCCGTGCATGGCCTGCTCGACGCATCTCTACAATGCGGCGGGCGAGAAGATCCGCGTCTTTACGACCGATCCGTACGCCGGCACGCAGACGGGCGAGTGAGGGAAGGTGAGATAGATGAAAGCGATGAAAGAAGAAAAGCGAAAGGTCTACTACATCTTCAGCCCGTTTCTTCGCATCTTCCACTGGATCATGGTCGTCTGCATCGTGGCGCTCTTCATCACGGGGCTTTTCATCACGAAGCCGCCTGTGGTGCTCGGCATTGAGCCGACGTATACGAGCTTTTTCACGAACTGGGTGCGCAACATCCACTTTATCGCGGCGTTCGCGTTCTGCGCGGCGTTCCTCCTGCGCATTTACGGCTTTATCGTCAACAGAGGCGATCGGCTGTTCCCGCGCGTCTGGGAGGGGCATTTCTACCGCGAGACGATTGATGTCGCACTACACTACATGCTCCTAAAGCCGACGCACGCGCCATTTCTGCGCAATCCGCTCGCGCGCGCGTCGTATGCAGGGCTTTACGTCATGGTGCTCGTCGAGATCCTGACGGGCTTCGCGATGTTCTTCATGAAGAACCCGAACACGATTGGCTCTGGCATGTTCGCGTGGGTGAACGTCGTCCTCGGCGACGAGATGATCACGCACTGGGTGCACCATATCGCCGCATGGCTGATTATGGTCTTTGCGATCGGCCACGTCTACATGGTCGCGCGCGCGGACATCATGGAGTCGGAGGGTGAGGCGTCGAGTATGTTCTCTGGCGTGAAGTTCCTCGAGCATACGCCGCTTGACGCGTGCGAGCTTGGCGAGGAGAGCAAAGGCAAATAAAACGGTAAGACAGGCGCTGCACCCTGTGCGCCTGCATGGGGCGCGGCGCTTCATAAGGAGACTTTACCATGTGCAAGGAATGTGGCTGCGGCGAGACGAATGGAAATACGCGCCTGCAGTTTACGGTGAATGGCTATACGGAAGCGAGCGCGAAGGACGCGGAGAAGGCATTGCTGGGGCTGCCCGGCGTGCTCTATGTCCATATCCACGCGCACGACGGGGAGACGACCGTCGATTACAGCCCGAAGAAGACGAAGCTTATGGATATTTTAGGCGTGTTTCAGGCGCGTGGGCTGGAAGCGGTGCTGTAAATTTGCGGTAGGGCTGTCCTAAGGGGCGGCGTGCCGATGTGGTGCAATGCCCAACGCGAACGCAGGCTGCGCAAGCTAAAGCCCTCCCATTCCCCTAAATACTGCCCCGTTTCCAAAACGCGCTACGCTTGGACGATGGAAACAGGGCGGGGGAATGGGAGGGCTTCTTGACGCTTGCTCCGCAATGGTTCGCTTATGGGCATCGCATCCCAGCTCGTGATGGCAGTGCCGGTAGCTTATGCGACAGCAGCGACACGCTGCTTGTGGTAAGATGGTGTACGGGAAGGTCGGTGACTATGCACGAGATGGCGATTGCGGAGGGGGTTTTGGATATTGCCCTCGACTATGCTAGGCGCAGTGACGCGAAGCGTATTGCGGAGGTCGGGCTGCTGATTGGCGATATGTCGGGGGTGGTCGTGGACTCGCTCGTGTTTTCGTTTGATATGATTGCGAAGGGGACGATGGCGGACGGGGCGAAGCTCGTCATTGAGCATGTGCCGCTTCGCGGGCGGTGCGTGAAGTGCGGTGGCGAGTTCCCGATCGCGCATTACGATTTCTGGTGTCCTGTGTGCAAGGACGGCGTTCTTGAGACGATTTCGGGGCGCGAGATGAAGGTGAAGTATTTGGAGGTGGAATAGTGGCAGAGATTGAGGTCATGAAGAATATTTTGGGCGAGAATGACCGGGTTGCGGCGGAGAATCAGGCGCTCTTTCGCGAGAAGGGCGTCTATGTGCTGAATCTGATGGGCTCGCCGGGCGCGGGAAAGACGTCGCTCCTCGAGCGCACGATGGAGATGCTCAAGGGAAGGACGCGCATGGCGGTCATCGAGGGCGATCTCTTTACGAGCAAGGACGCGGACCGTATCGAGCGGCACGGCGTGCCCGTCATCCAGATCAATACGGCGGGCGGCTGTCACCTCGATGCGCCGATGGTGCAGAAGGTCGCGCAGAAGCTTGACCTTTCGGCGATAGACTTGCTCATCGTCGAGAATGTCGGCAATCTCGTCTGCCCGGCGGAGTTCGCCGTCGGCGAGGACGAGAAGGCCGTCGTGCTCTCGATCACGGAGGGCGACGACAAGCCGATGAAGTACCCGCTGATTTTCAAGGAATCGGCGATTGCGCTGCTCAACAAGGTCGACATTCTGCCGTACTGCAATTTCGATATGGGGACGGCTCGCGAGGACATCACGACGCTGCACCCCGGCATGGAGATTATCGAGGTGTCGTGCACGCAGGACACGGGGCTTGCCGCGTGGTGTGACTGGCTGCTCGCGCGCGTCGCCGCGAAGAAGGGGGAAGCGTGATGGCGGAGCGGGAACAGGCATCGTGGGATTCCGTGCTCTATCCGTCGGAGGTCACGATTCTCGGCGTCGGCAACGTCATTTTGCGTGACGAGGGCTTCGGCGTGCGCGTCGCGGAGTTCTTGGACGCGCATTACGACTTCCCAGAAAACGTGCAGATCGTCGACGGCGGCACGCTCGGCATTGAGCTGACGCAGTACGTGACGGGGACGCAGAAGCTCCTCGTCATCGACTCAATCAACGGTGGAAAAGCACCGGGGACGCGCTTCCATTTCGAGAATGACGCCGTCATGGCGCACTTTCAGGACAAGCTCAGCGCGCACGAGGTCGGGATTCAGGACGTGCTCGCGCTGCTCTCGGTGACGGGGAAGAAGATCCCCGCCGTCGCCGTCGTCGGCGCACAGCCGTATGACCTCGGGGCGGGCGTCTCGCTGAGCGCGCCCATGCAGGCGCTCGTCCCCGTGATCGCGAAGGAAGCGCTTGCGATTCTCGCGGGTTGGGGCATCGAAGCACGCGAAAAGGACGCCGCCGCCAATCTGGACTATCAGGCGGTCGCGGAGGAAGCCGTAAAGAAAACGATGGCGCAATGATGCGTCATTTTGGGGATTTGCCAAGGCAGTGTCCTTTGGCAGAGGAGGAAGTATGTGTCTAGCCGTACCAGCGAAGGTACTTGAAGTAAATGGCCCGATGGGCAAGGTCGAGATCGCGGGCGTGACGCGCGCGGTGTCGATGATGCTGCTGCCGGAGGCGGAAAAGGGCGACTATGTGCTCGTCCATGCGGGCTTTGCCATGCAGGTCGTGACGGAGCACGACATCGAGGAGACGAATGCGCTCCTTGCGGAGATGAACGGCGCGCCGCGCACGGTGGAGGCGATCCCCGAAATGGCGGCAGACAAAACGGCGGCGCAGGAGGCGCGCCCATGACGCGTGCGGAGGAAAAGGCGCTCGCGGCGCGCCTCGTCGCAGAGATCGGGCGCATGGCGGACGCTGCGGGGCGGAAGCTGCGCTTCATGGAGGTCTGCGGCACGCATACGGTCGCAATTTTCCGCGCGGGGCTTCGCCAGATGCTGCCGGAGCGTGTCGAGCTCGTATCGGGGCCGGGCTGCCCCGTCTGCGTGACGCCCGACGACTACATGGACAAGGCGATTGCCTACGCGAAGCGCGAGGACGTGATTATTACGACGTTCGGCGATATGCTGAAAGTGCCGGGGTCGAAGTCGAGCCTTGCCGAGGCGCAGGCAGAGGGCTCGGACATCCGCATCGTCTACTCGCCGATGGACAGCCTCACCGTCGCGCGGGAAAATCCGGAGAAGAAGGTCGTCTTTCTCGCCGTCGGCTTCGAGACAACGGCACCGACGGCGGCAGCGACGGTGCTTGCGGCAAAAGAGGAAGGGCTGAAAAATCTCTATATGCTCTCGGCGCAGAAGCTCGTGCCGCCCGCGCTGCGCGCACTGCTCTCTGACCCGCTCGTGAAGGTCGACGGCTTCATTTTGCCGGGGCACGTCTCCGTCATCACGGGGACGGGCGTCTATCAATTCCTCGCGGAGGAATACCGAATGCCGGGCGTCGTCACGGGCTTTGAACCCGTCCAGATCCTGCGTTCGCTCTATCGGCTCATGCAGCAGGCCGCGGCAGGCGAGGCGCGCATCGAAAACGAGTACGAGAGCGTCGTGCAGGCGGGGGGCAGCCCCGTCGCACAGCGTGTGACGGATATGGTCTACGAGGAAGCGGACGCGTGGTGGCGCGGCATCGGAAGGATCCCAAAATCGGGGCTAAAGATGCGCGAAGCCTTCGCGGACTTTGACATCGAGCGGCTGATCCCGCTCGACGTGCCCGTGGAAGAGAACAAGCCGGGCTGCCGCTGCGGCGAGGTGCTGCGCGGCATCGTGACGCCGCGCGCGTGCCCGCTCTTCGGGCGCGCGTGCGTGCCGACGCACGCCGTCGGGCCGTGCATGGTCTCGGTCGAGGGCGTCTGCGCGGCATGGTACAAGTATGGACAGGGGAGGTTTTCCTATGGCAGATAAGGTGACAATGGCGCACGGCGCGGGCGGGCAGATGAGCCACGCGCTCATGGAGGAAATCATCCTGCCCGCATTCGGCAATCCGCTCTTAAACGAGCTGCATGACGGCGCGCAGGTTGAGACGCGCGGGCGCGTCGCCTTCACGACGGACTCGTATGTCGTGAAGCCGCTCTTCTTCCGCGGCGGCAATATCGGCAAGCTCGCCGTATGCGGCACGGTCAACGACCTTGCCATGACGGGCGCCGTGCCGCGCTATATCTCCGTCGGCGTGATCTTGGAGGAGGGCTTCCCCTTTGCCGACTTGAAAAAAATCGTCGTGACCATGCGGCAGGCGGCCGACGAGGCGGGCGTCATGATCGTCACGGGCGACACAAAGGTCGTCGAGCGCGGCAAGGCGGACGGCATCTTCATCAATACGGCAGGCATCGGCGACCTCATCGAGGGGACGCATATCTCGCCGAAGGCGGTCAAGATGGGCATGAAGGTCCTGCTCTCAGGCTGCATCGGCGACCATGCGGCAACAGTGCTCGCGGGCAGGCATGGGCTGGAGCTTCCGGAGGAGATCCAGACGGACTGCGCGCCGCTCGCGGCGATGGTGCAGGCACTTCTCGCCGCTGCACCGCATACTGCCGTCTTGCGCGACCCGACGCGCGGCGGCGTCGCGGCCGTGCTCAACGAGATTGCGGAATCGTCGGGCTGCGGTATCCTCATCGACGAGGAAGCCATTCCCGTGCACGAATCGGTGCGCGGCGTCTGCGATCTGCTCGGCTTCGACCCGCTCTATCTGGCGAATGAGGGCAAGTGCATCGCATTTGTGCCGGCAGACGAGGCGGACGCGGCGCTTGCCGCCATGCAGGCATCTCCCTATGGCAGGGACGCGGCAATCATCGGCGAGACGACAGAGGAGGCAGCCGGGCAGGTCGGGCTTCGCACGGCAATCGGCGGCATCCGCATCGTCGATATGCCGCTCGGAAATATCGTGCCGCGCATTTGCTAGTGGCATCATTTTCCTGCACGATGCGGTTTACTCAGTTACATTTTATAGAATGTCAATTTAAGGAAGCACTGATTAATTCAGCCGCCCATCTTCACACATCTGCACTGTCCTCTCGTCGTCGACAAATCCGCGGCGTAGCACCACTACGCCTGTGGTTTGTCTCCTAGATAGATACAGCGCATCTGTGTGAATCTGAGCAACTTCATTTAATCAGCACTTCCTTAAGTCTAATCTCTTTGGAATGGATATTCATTTCCATTTCATGTATTCTAGTATACGGAATATACGAAATGAAGGAAAAAGGAGAAGGGATTAAGATGAATCGTATGGTCGCGTGGAAAAAATTTACAGCGGCTGCGGCGCTCGTCGTATTCGCAGCCGTCGTGCTTTCAGGCTGCAAGATGTTCTCAAAGCCGGAGGCGGACATCCAGTCGTATGCGGAGGCGGTCGGGCATCTCAATGAGGCGGCGGCAAAAGAGTTCAGCCTCGATATTGCAAAGCTGCGCGAGGAAAGCGAAGCGCCCTCGAAAGAGGCGTTTGCCGCGCTCATGCCGAGCGGCGTCGATACGTCGAAGCTTGACGAGACGACGAACGCGCTCTACGACAAGATGAAGACGCTCAATATCAAGACAGAACTCGTCTCAAAGGACGGCGACACGGCGACGGTCAAGGTCACGACGGACTACATCGACTATATCGGCATCCTGCCGGGCATCATGCAGGATTTCCAAAAGGATCTTGCCGCCGACGCGGATAAGGTGAACGCCATGACGCAGGAAGAGGGCATCAGCTACGTGATGGGCAAAATGTTCACGAAGATTGCCGACGGCGTCAAGAATGCGGAGATCAAGGGGCAGAACGCCTTCGAGGTCACGGCGAAATACGACGACAAGCTCGGGAAGTGGGTGCCCGAGAAGGAGCAGACCTTCCAGCAGAAACTCTATCGCGAAATGCTGATGGGCGAGGACAAGGGCACGCAAAAATAAGCGCCGCAAATCTTGTGAATCCGATTCATTTTTCCTTGACAGAATGGAATCGGCAGAGTATGATAGGACTATAAGAAAAACAGAATAAATACTCATCCAGAGCAGTGGAGGGATCGGCCCGATGAAGCTGCGGCAACCATTGACGAGGTCAAACGGTGCCAATTCCTTTAGGCTTGGCCTATAAGATGAGAGTACGGGACGCGCTCTCTATTATAGAGGGTGCGTTTTTTATTCGGAGAGTAGAGATTCTGTGCAGTTGGAAGCATAGCAAAGGAGGCTATCATGAGCAAGAAGCGTATGTTGTTCACGTCGGAGTCCGTCACGGAGGGGCATCCCGACAAAATGGCGGATCAGATTTCCGACAGCATTCTCGATGCGATTCTGGAACAAGATCCGCAGGGGCGCGTCGCGTGCGAGACGCTCGTGACGACGGGGCAGGTGCACGTCGTCGGCGAGATCTCGACGACGTGCTACATCGACATTCCGAAGATCATCCGCCGGACGGTATCGGAGATCGGCTACACGCGCGCGAAGTTCGGCTTCGATGCCCAGACGTGCGGCATCCTCGTATCGCTCGATGAGCAGTCCCCCGACATCGCGCAGGGCGTCGACAAGGCGCTTGAGGCGCGCGAGGGCAAGATGGACGAGGCGGACGCCGTCGGCGCGGGCGATCAGGGCATGATGTTCGGCTACGCGACGAACGAGACGCCGGAGTACATGCCGCTACCGATTGCGCTCGCGCATCGCCTCGCACGCCGCCTCACAGAAGTTCGGAAGAACGGCGAGCTCGGCTACCTGCGCCCCGACGGCAAGACGCAGGTCACGATTGCCTACGAGGACGGCAAGCCCGTCGCCGTCGATACGATCGTCATTTCGACGCAGCACGACGACGATGTGACGCTCGAGCAGATCCGCAAGGACATGATCGAGAAGGTCGTAAGGCCAGTCGTGCCCGCAGAGCTTCTGAAGGAAGACACGAAGATCTTCGTCAACCCGACGGGCAAGTTCGTCATCGGCGGCCCGCAGGGCGATTCCGGCCTCACGGGGCGCAAGATCATCGTCGATACGTACGGCGGCTTGGCGCGCCACGGCGGCGGCGCATTCTCGGGCAAAGACCCCACGAAGGTCGACCGCAGCGCGGCGTATGCGGCGCGCTACGCGGCGAAGAACATCGTCGCGGCAGGCCTTGCCGATAAGTGCGAGATCCAGCTCGCTTACGCAATCGGCGTCGCCTATCCCGTCTCGGTCATGGTCGATACGTTCGGCACGAACAAGATCGACGAGGAGAAGATCGAGGCGCTCGTATCGAAGCACTTCGACCTGCGCCCGGCGGGCATCATCAAGATGCTCGACCTGCGCCGCCCCATCTACAAGCAGACGGCTGCCTACGGCCACTTCGGCCGCACGGACGTCGACCTGCCTTGGGAAAAGACCGACAAGGCAGCGGCACTGAAGGCGGACGCTGGACTCTGATTGACATCGTGACCTTACGAAACGTGCTGCTGATATGACACGGCACCCAACACGCATCTATTATTGCGCAAGCTAAATCATCACCACCCATTGGACGGGTGGTGATGATTTAAGGAAGCGCTGATTAAATGAAGTTGCCCAGATTTGCATGGATGCGCTGTTCCTATCTAGGAGACAAACCACAGGCGTAGTGGTGCTACGCCGCGGATTTGTCGACGACGAGAGGACAGTGCAGATGTGCGAAGATGGGCGGCTGAATTAATCAGTGCTTCCTTAACTTGCTTTGGATTTCCTTTTGAAACCATTTGTGTTTAATTAGTTGCTAATGCAAACTTCTTAATCGAATCATCACGCAAAGATAACGCCGCTGTAATTGTAATTGACATTGTCAACTGTTATACTAAAGGCGTCCCAAGGGAAAGGGAGACCGAGTAAACCGCAGACCGAGGAAACATGGACACTCACCGCGGCAGGCTTCTCTTCCAAGGGAATCGAATGATTTATTCCGTTTGGAATGGAGGAGATTCATCATGAAAAAGACTCTTGTATCGGCTCTTACGACGGCTCTCGTCGTCGGCGCGGCGTCCACGACGTTCGCGGCATCCAACCCGTTCTCCGATGTCCCGCAGGGGCATTGGGCGTATGACGCAGTATCGCAGCTCGCGGCGGACGGCGTCATCGACGGCTACGGTGACGGCACGTATCAGGGCGACAAGACGATTACGCGCTACGAGATGGCGCAGATGGTCGCAAAGGCAATGGCAAAGGAGAACAGCGCATCGGCGGCTGACAAGGCGCTCATCGACAAGCTTGCTGCCGAGTACGCCGACGAGCTCAACAACCTCGGCGTCCGCGTCACGAACCTCGAGCGCAACGCCGACATGGTCAAGTGGAACGGCCAGGCGCGTTACACCTACGCACGCCTGAAGGAAGACGACAGTAACGGCAATTCGGAGCGGGAGACGAAGAACCAGCTGAAGTTCCGTCTCGAGCCGTCGGCGGAAATCAACGATAATTGGCACGTCAAGGCACGTCTCGATGCGAACGTCGATACGGATCAGGATTCGGACGCGACCGTTTCCCTCAAGCGTCTCTACGCAGAGGGCGACTACGACAACTTCAACATCAAGCTCGGCAAGCTGCCTGCCCAGATTGACGGCGAGCTCTTCGATACGCAGTTCTCTGGCGCGGCGCTGACGGCTGGCAAGGACGTGAAGTTTACGGTCGAGGGCGGTCGTTGGAATCTCTCCGAGAATAATGGTGCAAACCTTATACTCGACCAAGCAGGTGGCAATTCGGAGCGCAAGACGAACGCCATCGGTGCAGGGCTTCAGTACGACAAAGACAAACTCTCCGTTGGTGCTGGATATCACCATCTGACGGGTGAGGCGTTCAAGGTTGCAGATTCATACAACACGGTTGGCTCGACTGAAGACAAAGCGAATATTTGGACGGCAAATCTGAAGTACCGCTTTGACAACAACGTCGCGCTCGGCGGCATCTACGCGAAGAACACGACGGCGGATAACTACAACAAGGCTGGTTCGGTCGAGCTCGATTACAAGGGCGCGCAGCCTGAGAATCAGGGCACTTGGGGCGCGTATGTCGCCTATCGTTACCTCGGCGACTATGCAGCACTCGCTCCGACGTACATGAACGGCGATATGGCAGGCACGCGCGGCTGGGAAGTCGGCACGAATTACGCGCCATTCAAGAACACGGTGATGAGCCTCAAGTATTTCACGGGCAAGGATATGTGGACTGGCGGAGACGCTTCTGAGCTCTTCGGCCGCGTCCAGTTCTTCTTCTGAGCCTTGGAAGGAAGAAAGACATCCCTACGCACTAGAAACAATCGGCATAGCTCGGATTCGTCCGGCTATGCCGATTGTTTTGTGGTTCTATAATAAATGTTGTGGTGCATAGGTCAGCCATGCCACCGCAGCATTTATTTTTTGCAGCGCGAATTGTCAAGTCAAGTGCAACGTCTTATTTCAACAATTGTTGCACTTAGATTGTACATTCGCCCACTATAAAAAGATTCTTTGATGCATGGGACTCACTTTTCGTGTGGCAACATGGCGCAGAGTGCGCCGTAAGCGGCGGGGAGGGCGCGCGTGCCCGTCTGGTCGATGAAGTGTCCGCCCGTGGGGAGCGCATAGAAGTCTGCGGCGAGAGCGTCCGCGAGCGCCTTGCTCGCTGCGTGCGGCACGAGTGGGTCGTCCTTTGCCGAGAGCACCGTACAGTGCGCAAGCGTCTGCTTCAGTGCTGCGTAGTCGAGCGGAGGCGCAGCAAATTCAGCGAGAAAGGGAAAATCCCGTGGCGTTTCGGCAAAGCCTGAGACGAGGAGCGCGCCGCCTATGCGGGCGGATTTTTGCTCGGACAGGTATTGCAGCAGTGTGATGCAGCCAAGACTGTGCGCGACGAAGTAGGTCTCTGGCGTGAACTTCGTGACGGTTTCCGCTATCGCGGCGAGCCATGCGGAAAGACGCGGGGCGGCAGGCGTTGGCAGGGGCACGGCGTCCGTCCGTATGCCGTCCGATTCGAGACGCTCCCGAAGCCACGGAAACCAGTGCCGCGTGGGGGCGGCATCGTAGCCGTGCAGGATATAGACGATGGGGGATTGATTCTTCATGTACTTGCTCCTTCTCGTGTGGGAAAGGCGCGCTTCTTCGGCGCGTATTCATTCGACACGATTAGTGTAGCGGAGCAGGCGCGGCGGGGCAAGTACGCACTTTTACGGAAGTGGCGGCGTCGGTGCGCTCCTTTTTCCGTTCCTTGCCCCAGTCGCACATGGCGTTTAGGATGGGGATGAAGGACGCGCCGAGCGGCGCAAGGCGATATTCGACTTTCGGCGGAATCTGCGGGTATTCCTGCCGCAGAATCATGCCGTCCGCTTCGAGCGCCTTTAGCTGGGCACTCAGCATTTTGTGCGTGACGGGGGCGAGATTCCGCTTCAGTGCGCCGTAGCGCAGGACGCTTTCGCAGGCAAGCTCGTACAGGATGCGCAGTTTCCATTTCCCCTCGATATAGGAAAGGGTCAGCAGGAAGGGCGCGTCGTTGCTTCGGCAGATGTTCATGTTCGCTCTCCTTTTGGGTAGAATGGTACGAAAAAGTTCGTACTAGCCGATTGTTCTTCGTTTGCTTATACTGTCGATTATACGGATTACAGGACGAAGGGCAAGATTTTTCGTGTGAGAGGGTGTCATGATGGATTTATTTTTGCCAATGCAGGTAGGGAAGGTCTCGTTTGCGAATCGCATCGTGATGGCGCCGATGGTGCGCTTTGGCATGGCGGTGCAGGACGGCGTGATGGGAGAGGAACTGTTGCGCCACTATCGCGCCTATGCGAATGCGGGGATTGGGTTTGCCATCAGTCAGTGTTTGACGGTCTGCCCATCCGACGACCCGCACGCGCTGGGGGCAGGCACATCGGGCGGCGCGGGGGCGTATGATGCGAGGCATATTCCATATCTGCGGCATCTTGCAGAGACGTTCCATGCGGGCGGCACGCGCTTCTTTGCACAGCTTGGGAAGGGTGGATATGCGTTTGGCGAGGCGGGGACAGCAGATCTGCACGCGCTTCGGACGGCAGAACTTGACGCGCTTGCAGCGGATTTCGTGCGCGCCGCTCGTTTTGTGTTTGAGGCGGGGGCAGACGGGGTCGAGCTGCATGGGGCGCACGGGTTCTTTCTGAATCAGCTCGCTTCGCCGCTCGCGAACCGTCGCACGGATGCCTATGGCGGCTCGCTTGCGGCGCGCCTGCATTTCGCACACAAGGTCGTGCAGGGCGTGCGTGCCTTTGCCGGAGATTCGTTTTTGCTTGCGTACCGCATGGGCTGGATGGGCTCAGAGAAAGAGGACGCGCGGACGGCGCGCGCCTTGGCGGAGATTGGCTTTGACCTGCTGCACGTTTCGCACGGGATTCCGTCGGAACGCGCCGTGCCGGAGCTCGCAGATTTCCCTTATGGACGCATGGTGCGCGTGGCGGCGCAGATTCGGCACGCGGTTTCCGTGCCCGTGATTGCGGTCGGCGGCATTGAGACGCTTGCGCGCGGCGAGGCGCTTCTGCAACACGGGGCATGTGATTTCGTCGCATACGGGCGACCGTTCTTAGCCGACCCGCAGTTTGCGGAGCGTGGTAGGGAGGAGCTGGGGTATCGTCCTTGTTTTGATTGCCGAGTATGCAAGTGGCAAACGGACGGGCGTCGATGTCCCGCACGCCTTCTGCGTGTATGCCGGGGCGAGGGGAAGGTCTAAGATGCTTTGCACAGGAGTGGCACATACAAAAATCCTAGGGAAGCACTGATTAATTCAGCCGCCCATCTTCACACATCTGCACTGTCCTCTCGTCGTCGACAAATCCGCGGCGTAGCACCACTACGCCTGTGGTTTGTCTCCTAGATAGATACAGCGCATCTGTGTGAATCTGAGCAACTTCATTTAATCAGCACTTCCCTAGGGCATTGCAGTGGAGATGATCATACTTTGTAGGATACAAACTATGCACGAAGCGTGCACACAGCGTAGCCAATCCCCGCCACCATAGCGAGCAGTCCGAGCGCGTCGCCCGCCCCGCCGTAGATGGGCAGGACGAGCGCGATTACGGTGAGCGCGGCGAAGATCAGCGGCGCACGCCAGACGTTTTCTGGGGTGCGCTTTTCGTTTGCCGTTTTTGCCGCCGTCTTGGTGGTCGTGGGCGTGGAAAGCGTGCGGTTATGGAAGCGCGTCCAGTAGAGAACTAGCCCCGATACGATCATGGCGGCGGTCAGCACGATGAATGCCGCCCAGACGATTTTCTCCGCGAGGAGGTCGTGGTTGTGGATGTGCAGGTTGATGAAGAAGGGGACGATAGCCGTCCAGGCGGGCGGCTCTACGAGGACGGGGACGGCGTCCGCCGCCTGCGGCAGGTAGGCGAGCGCGCCGAGCATGAAGTTCGTCGCTTTTGCGGGCGGGGCGGCTAGGTGCAGTGCGTAGGGCGCGCCTGCTTCCTTGGGGAGTTCCATCGAGATGATTTCCTTTTGCGGGAAGGTTGCCTGTGCGCGCGCAATCGCCTCCGCAGGCGCAAGCGGCATAGGCGCGTAGCCAGCCGCCTCAATCTCCTGTGCCGCGCGGGCGGGCGCTGTCCGCTGGTAGTCGTGGATGCCTGCCGCGTAGAGGACGATGACGATGCCGCTCGCCGCGAGCAAGAATGCCCAAGTGGCAGAGAGCACGGAGAGAATCGTATGCCAGTCCGACCAAAGGGCGCGCCGTGAGCCGTTACGCCGTGCGCCGAAGATGCGGTTTTTCATGAGCGGCGCGTAGAGGTAGACGCCGCTTGCGATGGCGAGCAGGGCGATGACGCACATGACGGTCAGGAAGTCGCGCCCAAAGTCGCCCATGCCCATCTGCACGTGGAGAATGTGCATGGTGTGCAGGAAATCTGCGAGCGCGGGAATGCGGTACTGGCGCTCCTGCCGATTGAAGAGCGCGCCCGTGCGCACGTCGTACATGATTTGCTCGCCGCCCATGCGCATGTGCGCCCGCGCGATTTTCCCCTGCCCCTTGCCCTGCATGAGAAAGTAGAGCGTTCCGTCTGACGCGTCTGGCGTGACGGCGCGGATGCTCTTATCCGGGTTTGCGGCGGTGACGGCCGCCATTCCCTCCGGCAGGGTTTTCCAGATTTCCGCAAGCGGCATTTCACCGTGGTTTTCGGGCAGGTTCACCGTGTTCCACGCGTTGATTTCTCCGCGAAAGAGGAGCGGCAAGCCCGTCAGCGTGAGCAGCAGGAAAAAGACGGCGCATACGATGCTGACCCAGCGATGCACCCGATAAAAAATCGCCATGACATGACCTCCCTAGTGAAACGGCTTCGTCTCCATTATAGGATGAGAGCGGAAAAACGCAAGGGCTTTGGGTTTTTCTTGCGCATAGTGGGCAGGCGGAGTACAATCATAGGCAGAGTGAATTTATGTTTCTGAAAATCCGAAAATCCGAAAAAAGGAGCGTTTCTTATGCCAAATCGTGCGGCTTGGGCGGAGATCGACCTCGCGGCTCTGCGCTACAATTACGAGGCCATCAAGGGGAATATTCGGGGCGGGGCGCGGCTCTGCGCCGTCGTCAAGGCGGATGCCTACGGGCATGGCGCGATTCCTGTGGCGCGCGTCGCGCTTGAGGCGGGAGCCGCGTACCTCGCTGTCGCGACGGTCGGCGAGGCCGAGGAGCTTCGTCGCGCGGGCTTTACTGTGCCGATTCTCCTCTTGGGACTCGTGCTGCCTGAGAGCGCGCGGGAGATTGTCGATTTGGACGTCACGCAGGCGATTTGCGCGCTGCCGCTTGCTGAGGCGATCTCGCGCGAGGCCGTGCGGCAAGGCAAGACGGCAAAGGTGCATCTGAAGGTCGAGACGGGCATGGGACGCATCGGCATTTCGCCAGAGGCGGCCGGCGCGCTTGCAGCGGCTGTCGCGGCTCTGCCGAATCTCGAAATCGAGGGCGTGTTCTCGCACTTTGCGACGGCGGACGCGCGCGACAAATCGTATGCGAAGGAGCAGCTGGCGCGCTTTCTTGCGGCGCTCGCGGCCATTGAGGCGGCAGGCGTCCACCCGGCAATCCGCCATATCGCGGAGTCGGCGGCGATTCTCGAGATGCCGGAAGCGCATTTCGATATGGTGCGCGCGGGCATCATTCAGTACGGGCTTTGGCCGAGCGCGGAGGTCACGCACCCGATTGCGCTCTGCCCCGTCATGAAGCTATGCGCGAAGGTCGTCTTCGTGAAGGAAATCGAGGCGGGCGAGAGCATCGGCTATGGGCGCGCCTTCGTCGCGAGGCGCAAGAGCCGTATCGCGACGCTGCCGATTGGCTACGCCGACGGCTATATCCGCGCCTACGGCAAGGAAGGCGTCATCTCGTTCGACGGGGCGCGCGCGCCGATTGCGGGGCGCGTCTGCATGGATCAGGTCATGGTCGATGTGACGGATTTGCCGCGCGTAAAAGAGGGCAGCACAGCGGTGCTCTTCGGTGATGCCACGATCACGGCAGACGATGCAGCGCGCTGGCTGGACACGATCAATTACGAGGTGACGTGCCTCGTCGCGCCGCGCGTGCCGCGCGTCTATGTTGGCTAGGAATCAGTCATGCCCGCGACTGAGCTCATGCTGCCAGTAGGCGAGGTCGGGGGCATTGAGCGGCAGGTCGATGGTCTGCCCGTTGTCGTAGTAGAAGCGGAAACGAACAGTTTCCGCTTTTTTGATGGCAGGAAGGCTCGAGCGCGGCAGCTCGGCGAAGAGCTTGTTTTCTTTTTTGTACTGGTTGTCAGGGTCGTCGCCGGGCGGCGGCGACTGCTTGACGGTCGCCTTCATCTCCCATGCGTCGCCGTCCGTGTAGAGGACGGCCTGCGGCTCCAGCTTGGCGCTGTCGAAGCGGTAGTCCCATATCGTCAGCACTGCGCCCTCGAGCTTGCCCGCCTCGGTGTAGGAGCTCTGGAAGTCGATGCGCGCGTAGGCGGACAGGCTGTCCGCGCTGCGGTGATCCATGTGCCACGTGTACGATATGCCGAATATGCCAATGAGTATACAGACGAGGCCAAAGGCGATGATGAGACGCTTGAGCAAGGTGGGCATGGGGTCGTCCTCCTGTCTAAGATCTATGATGCTGAAGCGTGGCGGCATAGCTCACGTCCAGCAGGATTTTGATTTTCTGCAAATCTACCGTACCATCGATCAAAACGGTCAGCCAGTGCGCCTTGCTCATGTGGTAGGCGGGCAGCACACCCGGCTCGCGGCGCGCATCTTCCTGCATTTCCGGTTTTCCGCGTGCCGGAGGACGGTGTGGCGAGGGAGCTTCTGCCAGGGGAACTCCGGCTCTGTGCCGTATTGGCTCGCTGCGTATGCCAATACGTTCCCGCGTATGGAATCAGCCATGGCAATCACGCCTTTCCGTTAATCGTCTTGCCTGTTCTGAAATCCCTAACTTTATCATACCAAAGTTTGCAGGAATATCAAGTATGTTGTGGTCAAGCGTTTTTGTAACACAAGTGTCCAATAAATTTATGTCGAATACCTCGCTTCAAATTTTTTTCGCAGGCAGTAAGTACCGTTTTTGATACGGAGAAAAGGGCAGTTCATAAAAGGGTTGCCCTTTTTCTGTTTCCGGCTCATACGCTCCCTTGCTTTTTTTGTCGAATGTGAGAAAATAGAGGGGACAGGAATCAAAGGAGGTGCTTTTGTGGTTCAATTATTTGTTACGGATTTGGATGGGACGCTCTTGCCTGCAGGGCAAACGGTGTCGGCTGGAAACATCAAGGCGGCGCAGGCGGCTGCAGCGGCTGGGGTGACGGTGACGCTTGCGACAGGGCGTATGTACCGCGCCGCTTTGCCGATTGCACGTCAGCTTGGCATCAACGCGCCCCTCATCACATATAATGGCGCGCTCATCAAAAGTGTTTCAGGCGAGGTGTTATATGCAAAATATCTTGCACCAGAGCTCGTTCGCGAGGTCGTTGATTTTGGGCGGGAACAGGGCTGGTATATGCAGTCGTACAGTCACGACGAGGTATTCTTTGCACAGTACGACGATTATGCGCGTGCATACGAGGAAAACCAGGAGGTCAAAGGGAATGTAGTGGGCTGGGATGGTCTGCGCACGCAGACGAAGGAGGTCTGCAAGCTGCTCTCCATCACCTCGGGCGGCGAGGAAACCGATGCGCGCGTTGCAGCGCTCTCCAAGCATTTTGGCAATCGCATCACGGCGATGCGCTCGAATGCGAACTATGCGGAGATTGTAAGTCCTGGGATTGCGAAGTCGTTTGCGCTAAAACGCCTGGCAGACCTTCTCGGCGTGCCACTCGCAAACACAATGGCGATTGGCGATGCGGACAATGATATTCCGATGCTCCGCGCGGCGGGTAAGAGCGTCGCGATGGGCAACGCCGTCCCCGCAGTCAAGGCACTCTGCGACTACGAAACGACGGACTGCGAGGCGGACGGCTTTGCCAAGGCAATCCATGACTATGTGCTAGGAGGTTGATTCCCGTGACGAATCCAGAACTGAATGAGCCGGCGGTACCCGCTGACCCGTTTCGCCTCGTCATCGTGACGGGAATGTCGGGCAGCGGCAAGACGCAGGCGAGCCGCTACCTTGAGGATCTCGGCTATTTCTGCGTCGACAATCTGCCGCCTGTCTTTATCCCAAAGTTCGTCGAGCTCTGCAGGCACGCGGGCGGCCACGTCGGGAAGGTCGTGCTCGTCGTCGACACGCGCAGCCGCGAGTTTTTCGATCGCTTCGTCCATACGCTCGAGGTGCTGGACCGCGACGACGTGCCGTATGAGATGCTCTTCATGGACGCGTCGGACGAGGCGATCATCCGCCGCTACAAGGAGACGCGCCGCCGCCACCCGATGGCGCCTGCCGCGCGCATCTCAGAGGGCGTTGCGCGGGAGCGCGAGCGCCTTGCCCTCGTCCGGCAGAAGGCGACGTATGTCATCGACACGTCGGAGCTCGCGAAGGCCACGCTGCGCGACAAGATCCATCGCCTCTTCGGCAAGAGCGGCGGCGAGCAAATGAATATCAATGTAGTCTCGTTCGGATTCAAGTTCGGCATGCCGCTCGACGCCGATCTCGTGCTCGACGTGCGCTTTCTGCCGAATCCGTTCTACATCGAGGAGATGCGCCATAAGAGCGGCGCCGTCCCTGAGGTCGCCGCGTATATCGCGCAGTGGCCGGTGACGCAGGAGTTCCTTTCGCATCTCGACGCCATGATGGATTTTCTCGTGCCGCAGTACGTCAAGGAGGGCAAGAGCCAGCTCGTCGTCGCCGTCGGCTGTACGGGCGGGCTGCACCGCAGCGTCTTCACGGCGCGCCACATCTATGAGCGCCTCGCGGGGCAGGGGCATCCCGTGCGCATCGAGCACCGCGACTTGATGAAAAACGATGTGCAGGAGCACGTGCGGGAGGAAGTCTGATGCACCTTTTGAAATGGCTGTACCCCGGCATGAAGTTCAAACGGTGGATGGTTCTCTTTTCCTTTGGCGTCCTGCTCGTGAGCATTGGCGTCGCCCTGATCTTCAACTACAAGGTCATCGATTTCATCGAAGAGGGGCTTTTCCGCTTCATTTACCTGTGGCAGGGAAGCTACAATTATACCTTTACGACGCTCGTCGGCATTGTCGTCGTCGTGCTCGGCGTCGCGCTCATGCTCGTCGCGACGCGCTTCATCATCCGCTCGGTCATCATGGTGCTCCTGCCGGAGGGCAGCGGGCGGCTCGTCGACATCATCTATGAGAAGCGCCGTCTTGGCAAAGGCCCTTCCGTCGTCGTCGTCGGCGGCGGGCATGGGCTCTCGGTCCTCCTGCGCGGCATCAAGAGCGCGACGTCAAATGTCAGCGCCGTCGTGACGGTCGCCGACGACGGCGGCTCGTCGGGACGCCTGCGCGAGGAACTCGGCATGATCCCGCCGGGCGATCTGCGCAACTGTCTCGTCGCGCTCGCCGACACCGAGCCCTTGATGGAAAAGCTCTTTCAGTACCGCTTCAAGGGGGAGAGCGAGCTCGCGGGCCATTCCTTCGGCAATCTCTTTATCGCCGCAATGGCGGAGGTCACGGGCGATATCGAGACGGCGCTGCGCGAGTCGTCCAAGGTTCTTGCCGTCAAGGGCGAGGTCCTGCCCGCGTCGAAGGAGCATGTGCGCCTCGACGCCATCATGGAGGACGGCACGGTCGTCGAGGGGGAGTCGCATATCCCGGAGGTGCACAAGCACATCTGCCGCGTGCGCCTCTTCCCGCGCGAGGTCCAGCCCGTGCAGGCGGCGCTCGATGCGCTCGAGCACGCCGACGCGATTGTGCTCGGCCCCGGCAGCCTCTACACGAGCATCATGCCGAATCTCCTTGTAGGTGGTGTGGCGGAGACAATCCGAAAGAGCAAGGCGCTCAAGATCTACATCTGCAACGTCATGACGCAGCCCGGCGAGACAGACGGCTATACGGCGTCCATGCACGCGAAGGCGATCATCGACCACGGCGGCAAGGGCATCATCGACTTCATGCTCGTCAACGACGCGCCGATCACGAAGGAAATGAAGGAATACTACGCGAAGCAGGGCGCAGCGCCCGTCATCGTCGATGAAGCGGCGATCAATGCGCTCGGCGTCGGGTTCGTCAAGGCGGACATCATCAATCAGAAGGAAGTCATTCGCCATGATCCCGACAAGCTCTGCAAGAACGTCATGAAGATGGTCGACGGGCTGCGCCCAAGCGCGGACGGCAATTACTTCATGCGGAAAAAGCACGGGATTTAGCAACGGGGGTTCATTAGGAGGGGCAAATGCCATCTTTTGCGACGGAGGTCAAGAACGAAGCCGCACGCCTCGCGTATGATTCAGCCTGCTGCCGCACGGCGGAGCTCGCGGCGCTCCTGCGCATGGGCGCGGCGATCACGATTGGCGCGCGCCATACGTTCGGGCTGAATTTCAAGACGGAGAACGCCGCCGTCGCGCGAAAGGCGCTCCAGCTCCTAAAGAGCGAGGGCGGCGGCGTCAAGACGGAGGTCACGGTCAGCCGCAACAGGCGGCTCAAAAAGAACAACCGCTATACGATTGCCGTGCCGCCAGAGCCAAGCGTCTCTGCGCTCCTCGAAACGCTCGGTTTTTTGCAGGAGGAGCGGCTCAACATGGATTCTGACGCGCGCCTCCTGCGGAAAGCGTGCTGCCGCGCGGCGTATCTGCGCGGCGCATTCTTAGGCGGCGGCAGCGTCAACCGCCCCGACGCGCGCTGTCACCTCGAGCTCGTCACGGGAAGCTACGCGCTCGGGTCGCTGCTCCGCAACCTGCTGCGCCGCATGGAGTTCCCCGTCGGCATGACGGAGCGGAAGGAGAGCTACGTCATTTATTTGAAGGAAGGCGACGCGATCCTTGACTTTCTCGCGATGATGGGGGCGGAAAAGGCCGCCCGGACGATGGAGGTCGCGCGCAACGTCAAGGAGGTGCGCGAGCAGGTCAACCGCATCGTGAACTGCGAGACGGCGAACCTCCAGAAGGCAGTCGACGCCGCGGGCAGGCAGCTTGAGGACATTCGCCGCCTTTCGGCGGCGGGCGTGCTCGAAGGCCTGCCGGAGCCCTTGCGCGAGGTCGCGGCCGTGCGCCTTGCCCAGCCGTCCGCGCGCCTTGGAGAGCTCGCGGAAACAATCCACCTGACGAAATCGGGGCTGAACCACCGGATGCGAAAGCTGCATGAACTGGCGGTGCAATTAGAGGAGGAAAATCATGCTGTATTATCTTAAACGCTTGGCGGCAGGCGCGGCGGCGCTCGTTGTCGTGCTCCTTGCAGCAGCCGTGCTCACGCCGGCGCCGAAGGGGATTCTCGTACTTGAATACCACCAGGTCGCCGAACACGTGCCGGAGGACGAATGGATCTATAACGTCCCGCCCGAGGACTTCTGCGCCCAGCTGGACTACCTGAAGGCGGAGGGCTATACGACGATTTCCATGCTCGACTACGCAAAAGCGCGCAAGGGCAAGCTGACGCTGCCAGAAAAGCCCGTCATCCTGACTTTTGACGACGGCTATGCGAACAACTACACCGAGCTCATGCCCATATTGGGGAAGTACGGCGCAAAGGCGACCGCCTACGTCATCACGAACAGCATTGGGCGCGAGCGCTATCTGACCTGGGGGCAGATCCGTGAAATGCAGGAGCGCGGCATTGAGATCGGCAGCCATACGGCAGATCATCAGCCGCTCACGACCTTCGACGAAAAGGCGCGTGACGACCAGCTGCGCCTGTCGAAGCTGCTGCTCGAATGGAACGGCATCCATACCGTCTTTACGTTCTCCTATCCGAATGGCGCGTATGACGAGGCGCTCCCCGCCATGCTCGAAAAGAACGAGTATCTGACTGCCGTGACGGGCGACGCGGGGCTAAACACGATGGAGACGAATCCGTACCTCATGCAGCGTGTCAATATCCCGCACCCGCGCCTCGGGCTCACGGAGTTCAAGCTGCGCCTCTTAAAGGCGAAGGTCTGGACGCTGCTCGGCATCAAACAACACACGCAGCACGCCCCAGAAAAATAACATTAAACTTTTTCAAAAAGGGTGTTGACAGGTCGCTCCCTATACGCTATACTGATACAGTCGCTTGAAGCGAGGGGCACGAAAGAAAGCCCCGCGGCAAGAGGCAAGTTGTTCTTTGAAAACTAAACAATGCAGATACATGATACAATCTGTAACAT
>ERZ772945.914-NODE-914-length-22184-cov-5.210493_pt1 | contig 22184 bp, 17 predicted proteins | sample MGYA00511681_ERZ772945 | MGnify/ENA primary metagenome ERZ772945 (study PRJEB29015, sample SAMEA2737943) | human oral metagenome | biome: human oral; feature: human-associated habitat; material: dental | place: China | collected 2143 ...
CCCGTGCCCGCCAAAGACGCCGTCAAACCCGGAATCCGGCTGGCCATGTCGGCCCCGAACTCCTCCATCGCCCTGCGCTTGGCCCCCAGCCTGGGCGCCGACTGATACGTCAACGCGATGTAAACCTGAACCGAGGCAGTGCCCGACGGATAGATCATCTCCACCTCCCCAGCCACCTTCCGGGCGACCTCCGGCGCGTCCTCGACCAGATTGGCCTGGATCTCCTGACGCAACCGAGTCCCCGTATCCGGCGTCGTCTCCACCACCGCCTGGGCGCCGACCAGTCCATGCTCCTGGCCCAGATCGGCCAGCCACATGCCCCACCGAGCCACCCACAAATCGATCTGATCCTGATCGACCAGAGACGCTCCGTCAGGCTGACACCCCAGCACGATCGCGTAACTGCCGACCGCGGGCATGGCCAGCACGGCGAACCGACGATCCCACGAGTCAGCGAACTCTCCCAGACGCGTCGAGGCCAATACCCCGGGAAGCTGGCACGTCCCCCACGGAGACTTCCCCGCCGGCCCCGACCGATACAACGTCAGACCCCGCCGCCGCGCCCGATGAAACATAACCACCTCTCCAATCCTTTGAATAAGAGTGACCCCATGACGATCCTTCCTGACCAGGGCCACGAGGAAGACGCCCGAGACCAAAGCCGTGAAAAACGCCGGAAACAACCCGAAAGACGCATTGACGACCACGGTGACGACAAGGACGACGAACAACACGAAAGTCGCAGCCCCCGACAGAGTGCCCAACCCAGCAGTGCTCCCCGCGTATGCGGGGATGATCCGCAGATCTTCTTTCTTTGCTTTTCGATACTAAAGTGCTCCCCGCGTATGCGGGGATGATCCGGGGAAAAGCCCCGGACCGATACGAAAGGAAAAGTGCTCCCCGCGTATGCGGGGATGATCCGTACGGGCCCTACCGCGGCACGTACAGTACGTTGTGCTCCCCGCGTATGCGGGGATGATCCGCCCCCGCCGGTGGTAGGGGGCATTAGTCGTGCGTGCTCCCCGCGTATGCGGGGATGATCCCCCATCCACGTTGAACCTTACGTCATCGTTCATGTGCTCCCCGCGTATGCGGGGATGATCCCTCCGGATCGAACCAGATAAGCCCCTGCTTACGGTGCTCCCCGCGTATGCGGGGATGATCCCGTGATGCCTGAGGGCGCCGACGAAGACCTCAAGTGCTCCCCGCGTATGCGGGGATGATCCCACTACGGATGGCCCGCACACCACATCAAGAGCGTGCTCCCCGCGTATGCGGGGATGATCCCACCAATCGAAGAAGCACTGCAGCGACGTCGGGGTGCTCCCCGCGTATGCGGGGATGATCCGTCCAGCTCGGACACTTTCGTGCCAGGTGGGTTGTGCTCCCCGCGTATGCGGGGATGATCCGCGCTCCGAGGCCGCCAGGGCTGAGGCCAAGGCGTGCTCCCCGCGTATGCGGGGATGATCCCTTATCCCTGACCTTCGTGCACAGGATAGCGTGGTGCTCCCCGCGTATGCGGGGATGATCCGAGCTCGGCGGCTACTACACCGCAGACCTGGCCGTGCTCCCCGCGTATGCGGGGATGATCCCCGCCGCCAGAACCGCGGATGGGAGGCCTGAGCGTGCTCCCCGCGTATGCGGGGATGATCCCGCCGCCAAGTTCCCGATCGCCGCCAAGCCCGAGTGCTCCCCGCGTATGCGGGGATGATCCCGGGACGCTTCGGGCGTACTTCTCCAGGGTGTCGTGCTCCCCGCGTATGCGGGGATGATCCGCCACGTGGGAGATCCGCGACAGGTCGCCGTCGGTGCTCCCCGCGTATGCGGGGATGATCCGTCAAATCCGACCGCTATCTGGCCCTGACCCGAGTGCTCCCCGCGTATGCGGGGATGATCCGGTGGTCATGCCCGGCGGGGGCTCGTCCATCGAGTGCTCCCCGCGTATGCGGGGATGATCCGGCCCAACCCCTTCCGGGAGGCCGGCTCGATCTCGTGCTCCCCGCGTATGCGGGGATGATCCCTTCAAATTCCCCGCCATAGCCCTCATCTTGCGGTGCTCCCCGCGTATGCGGGGATGATCCGCCTACCGGCAGTGCGCCGGCATCCGACTCGGGGTGCTCCCCGCGTATGCGGGGATGATCCGTCGAAGAACGGCCTCGCCAACTGTTTGTCGACGTGCTCCCCGCGTATGCGGGGATGATCCCCACGACGTCCTCCGCGAGGTCGAAGGGTTGGAGTGCTCCCCGCGTATGCGGGGATGATCCCAGCCTGTACGCGACGGGCCTGTCCATCCGCGAGTGCTCCCCGCGTATGCGGGGATGATCCGACCATCATCACCCGAAAGGCAAAGTAACCATGGTGCTCCCCGCGTATGCGGGGATGATCCGGCGGCGTCGGCAAGCTCAAGCAGTCCATGTCCGTGCTCCCCGCGTATGCGGGGATGATCCGTCCCTCACCGAGAAGCTCGGGGGCCTCGCCTAGTGCTCCCCGCGTATGCGGGGATGATCCCTGCAGGTGCGCGGGATGCGGCGAGCCCATCCCGTGCTCCCCGCGTATGCGGGGATGATCCGTACGGACGGCTAGTCGCTTCGTGGGAAGACGAGTGCTCCCCGCGTATGCGGGGATGATCCCCTCTCTTCATGGGGATCGCTTCGTCCGGCGACGTGCTCCCCGCGTATGCGGGGATGATCCCAAGTTGGATAAAAATGGCCAGAAGAATGCCTAGTGCTCCCCGCGTATGCGGGGATGATCCGGGGCTGGGCCTTGACCGGCTGGTGCTGGACTCGTGCTCCCCGCGTATGCGGGGATCTCCAGCCATAACACGGCGCCATCGCCTCGAACCCTGCGTTCGCCCTCGCTAACGCGGAGGGCGAGCGGAATTTGTCGGATTCCCCCGTAAATCCGGCCTTGACAGGAAAATCGGGTATGGATTGTACCCTTGTTTCGTCCTGTTGGTCATGGCCTTGGGACGGCTCCGCACAATATCGGGACATAAATTATATAGTTGATATTAAACTTATCGGGCGTCTGGCCGTGACGCGGACCGAAGCCGCCCAGCTTCTGGGGATCGATCCGCGAACGCTGGCCAAGGCGATCGATGCGGGTCAGGTGCCGGCCATCATGATCGGACAGTTCGTGTGAGTGCCCACGTCTGGCTCCGCGACCAACTGAGATAATAGTCAGCATCGGCAACATCGATGACGCATCCGCCGCCAGTGGCCCGACCCCGCCCACAAGCCCCCCATCGGCTTCCACCTGTCCCACGTTCCCGTTTCCCTTGACCAGCACACCCCCGCGCCCGCGCCCGGGCTCGACGCCGGGCTTGACGCCGGGTGCGTCGAGCCGGCCTTGGAAGAACTCAGCCGGCGCGTCGAGTCGGCCCCCACCGCGGGCAAACGCCGACACCTGGCCGTCCGCCTGGCCTGGGCCACGCTCGTGCCCGGCGCCGCCTACGACCACGGCCTGCCCGCCAGCAGGATCAGCGAGCTACAGGCCTGGGCCCACCGGCCCGACGCGGTCCGCCACGGCCAGACCACCCACGACCAGCGACTCGTCGAACCCTTTCTGCCCGGCCGGGACACCCAGATCTTCACCGTCTACGACACCCACCCCGACTACGCCCCCGACCTGTTCGCCCTGGCCATAGACGGCCTGACACCCCCCGCCGCCTGAGCCGGCCCGGCCAGCCGCTCCCACCACCCTCCGCCTGAGCCGGCCCGGCCAGCCGCAGCCACCCCGCGCCTGAGCCGGCTGGCCTGTCCGCACACTGTCCGGTCGATCACTGTCGTCGTCAAGGAGTCTGTAATGAGCGCTACCGCCTACCTGACCCAGCCACGCACCCCCGACGGCCGATGGGACCGGACCGGCCGGACCGGGCCGGCCGGGGTGCGATTGGACCTCACCGACGAAGCCGACGTGGCCGACGTCCTGGACCGGATCCGGGCCGCCGGCGCCCGGCGCATCGCCACCCTGGCCTACGTGGCCGACCGGCGCGACCTGGCCGAGGAATTCGAGGCCAACACCTTCGAGTTCGTCTACGAACGCGCCACAGCCGCCGACCCCGACCATCCCACCATCACCGCCGGCGAAATCTGCCGGATCATCGACGGCTCCTGGGCCCGGCACGTCCACCACATGCGCACCGACAGCCTGCACACCCGCATGAGTCGCGGCAACTCGCACGTCATGCGCGCCTGGGCCGCCTACGCCGCGGCCGCCCGCGACGCCCAGACCCGGCTGGGCCGGCCGCTGAGCGAGGCCGAACACGACCAGATCGCCCAAGTCCACGCCCGCCGGGCCGGCACCGCTATGGACATCCGCCACACCGGCGTGGCCGCCCGCCACTCCTACGAGGACCTCACCGATGGCCAGGCCCCCTCCTGTCCCGGCGCCGAGGAGCAGTGGGCCGCCCAGGCCGACCGGCACGCCGACGAGCGCTTCGAGCCGCCCGAGGCGATCCGCGGCCGGCGCGCCCTGACCGAGCACTATTGGCAGGCCCAATTCCCCGGCGCGATCGCCCCTCAGACCATCCCCCGCCGGGCCGCCACCGGGCTGCGCCGGACCATGGACGCCTGCCCCGGCGGAGTGCTGGCCGCCGCCCGCCGGTGGGAGGCCGGCCACGACGACGCGGCCACCGACGCCCTGTTCGCCCCCTTCCACGGCCGGGACCTATCCGACCGGGAGAAAACCGAGATCGTCGACCTACTACGCGCCCACCCCGCCCTAGCCGAGCAACTATGGCGCTCAGCAGTCATGATCGCCACCACCCGCCGGGCCCCGACCTGCCCGACCACAGCCGCTCCAGCCAGTCCTTGACAACCTCCCGGCAAGCGCCCGCCGGGCAGGCCACGACACCGGCCCGGTCGGCCAGGTCCGCGCCCGCCGGGCAGGCCACGACGCCGGCCCGGGGCTGTCCGCACACTATCCAAGCGAGCCGCAGCCGCGCCCGCCCCCACCCGCGAGAAGGGAGAGCCCCATGCACAACGTCTTCCAAGACCTGCCCTCGATCATCGCTGCCGTCAACGCCGGCGGGATCATCCGCGTCCTCGGCGCCATGTCCATCCTGATCGGCCTGTGGCGCTGGCTGGGCAAAGGCAACCGCAAAACCGGAATGATCCTCGTCCTGCTCGGCGCCTGCGCGGTCATGTACACCGTATCCCTGCCCATACTGGGCACCATCATCGGAGCAGCCGCCAACCTCCTACTCAAAGGCTTCCATTTCCTCGCCTCACGGATGTAACCCATGACCACCCCCACCCCCAACCGTATCGAGCATGACGAGTCCAAATCAATTTCATCGTCATAATTAATGTTTTACATGTATTATTCCAACATAGTGAAGTAATAATTATTATAAATATATAACTTATGTCCGGCGACATGGCAGCGTTAATCGTGTCAACTAATGACAAAAAGTAAATAAAATGCAATAATTCAACTATAATATTTTATTATTAATATTTTTACTTTCGACAAAAATACAACTATCAAATCAGCTTTTGTAACCTTCTCATATATTTTTATCCAGATTATTAATTTGCAATAATGCGAATGCTTCAATCGCCTATTTTACAATATGTTATTTACTTAGCTATGCGTAATAATAATCATTACATTCAATTATTTTATCATTATTCTTCCACATATAATCTTCTGATTAATTCTAACAATTCATGACCAAAAATTTGTAATAACGTGTTATATATGTCGTTGAACATGTCGGTCGACACCATTCCGTGGAAATAGACTCTCGACTTTCAGCTAGTCTGCTACTCGATGATAGTTAGGGACGGTGAATTTGTTGCCGTCATCTTAACTGACGAAAATGGGTGCGGCAGCACATGAGTCGGATGACAAGATTGACAAATTTGCTCAATTATCAGATAATGCACACTCTACTCGCTGTGCTCAGCTCTGATTTGCTCCCGGTGACAGGAGAGGAACTCGCCTTAACGTTTCTCACTCAACAGCGGACACACCGCCCAGTTTTTCCTGAGGTCACGAGTATGTCCTTAATAGAAAATTCCACCATTGAATTTTAACAGAAAAATAAAAAATGATTAGCCACTTATTTTAATGTAACATTACATAATTTATGTTATTATTCATAATTTAACGAGTCAATGCGACTTTCGAAAATTTCGCTGTGTAAGAATATCGAGATTGCACCTAATTTATATGACGTGGTCTGTGACGGATCGGTCGGCCGACGCCATCCGCCTGGGCCGATTTCGCTCGGGGAAAGGGTCGCCCCGCTGTCATAGCATCCGAGATATCCTTGGAATTTATGAGCACACGAACCGCATTGATATTCGAGGGTGGCGGAATGCGTGGCACATATACGGCCGCACTGGTCGCCGAAATGATTGACGCTGGTATCGACTTCCCATGGGTCGGCGGGATCTCCGCCGGGGCGACCCACACATGCAACTTCGTCTCCCGCGACGCGTGGAGGGCACGTGCAGCTTTCGTCGAACTCGCCAAGGATCCGAATCTAGGCGGCCCGATCAGCTTTGTTCGCGGCAGGGGCTACTTCAACTCCGAGTACATTTACCAGCACACCTCTGGTCCCGGCGAACTCCTTCCCTTCGACTGGGACACTTTCAACGCGAGCGCCACGCAGTTCAAAATCGGCTCGTTCAACTGCGAAACGGGACAAACCGTCTATTGGGGCCGAGAGGACATCTCCACGCAGGAAGAACTCGTCACGTACTGTCAAGCTTCCTCCTCGATGCCGATCATCATGCCGCCAGTGGGGCTGAACGGCGTGGCCTACCTGGACGGAGCCATCGGAGACACAGGGGGTTTTGCGATTGACGCCGCGGAAGCCGACGGATATGAACGTTTCGTTGTCGTTATGACGCGTAAGCGTGGATATAGGAAATCCCCGTCGAAAATCCCACCGGCGATTTATAAGGGAATCTTTCGAAAGCATCCTGCCGTAGCCGAGGCTCTTCTCAATCGACCAAAAAAGTACAATGACTCTCTTGATCGTTTGGAGAGCCTCGAAGCCGAAGGACGTGCTTATCTCTACTATCCTGACGAGATGCCCATCTCGAACGGAGAACGAAAAGCCGTTAGCGTTCAAGCAGCATACGAGGAGGGCCTTCAACAAGCTAAACGAGATCTTCCTAAAATTATGGATTTCATTTATACTTAAATAATATAAATATATTGGATTAGAATTCCGGGATTTGTAATGAAATACAAAGAAGTTAATGGCAATTAATGACAAATAATTAACGATTTTCGATGGTTCCGTTGCCATCTATCGGAATGACTGGACCCAAGTACTTTGGTTTCGGCTTAATAACGACTTGAACGAAATCCTTAGTTCTCGCAATCCACTCGCGAACATCGCGCTTGAATTGCTGTGAGTAGTTATTCCCTCCCGAAGCAATGCCCCAGACATCCAGACCAAGCTCACGACCTATATAAATAGAACGCGCTAAATGGTATCTTTGCGTCACAACGACTATTGAATGTGCTTTAAAGATGGCACTTGCACGATACATTGATTCATAAGTTGAAAATCCCGCGTGGTCTTCGAAAATATCCTCTTTAGGAACTTCGTGCTTTTCCAACCATTTCCGCATGACATGTGTCTCGTTATAGTGAACACTAGAATTGTCTCCGGATACAAGGATTTTCGGCGCAACTTTCTGCTTGTACAATTCCAGACTCTTTTCCAGCCGCTTTCGGAGCATATGCGAAGGCGTTCCATCCGAGCGTACCAACGCTCCAAGAACTAGTATGCAGTCAAGTTTCTCAGCACGAATGCCGCCGACATCCGAAACGACACGATCATTGGTCGTCACAGTGACATATATGTTAATCCCACCCACAGCGAATAAGCCCGAAGTGACGATAAATCCCAAGGTAATCACGATTCGCTTCTTCCAACCCCATTTTCTATGCTCACGTAATAGAAACTTCATAGGAGAATCATATCCTCTCCACGAAAGAAAGAGACAGGCACTACTCGCCTAGCATCTCTCGGGCCTTGTTCACAAGTGGAATGATCGCAGCACGTGAGGTGTGGTCATATCCGTGCGCAATGTTGTCCGCCACTTGGACTACCCACTCTCCGCGATGTCGGTATCTCTGAATCCGCTTGGAGAATATTTTGAGCAAGGTTTTTTCCGGAAAGCTGAGTCCTTCATAGCGAACACCGCCTTGGAAATAGAAGAAGGGATAGCATCCACTGGCGAGTTCTTTCTTCGTAAAAGTTCCAGCGGGGACTCTCCAGTCACGTTGAGGGTGGACCGGCGTACCGCCATTGGCCCAGACGACGACTTTCCCCATGAGGTTCTCCCGCTTGATTTTTCTGCGGAATTCATGGAATCCTCGAATCCTGCTCATGCGCACGCCAGCGCCGTAGACAACCAGATCGGCTCCTGACAGGTCGATTCCCTTGGCTTGCGACCACGGATACAGACGCGCTCCCAGATCTTCGGCAATCCACTCTCCGTATGTCTGCGCGAACCCGGTGACGGTATTGTAGACGACCACGACATCGGCCATTGCGCTCTCCCTCCGCATGCCTTTGTTCCAACAGTCCAACTGTAGGCGGGCGCCGGCGTCCGTTCCACCGACATGTCGCAATGTCGAAATCGGAAAACTGTTGTGAACACTGATATTTGAAGGCGCATAGCGGATTTAATGACGAAACTGTCGCAAAATTTTGGAAGTTCGCACGCCGACGGTTTCGGGTGCCCGGGACACCTGGGCACCCGAAACCGCCTAGTAGGCCAGAAGTTTACCTGTACTTCCTTCGGGTGTCGATCGAGAGCTGGTCAGCGAGCCGCTTCGCCGTCAACGTAGTCGGAGTCCACCGACGCGTTCCAGGCGAACATCCTGCGGATCTCCTGCCCTGTCTTCTCGACGGGGTGGTCTTGACCCTTGGCCCGAAGGGCCAGAAATTCAGGAGCACCGGCATCCTGATCGTCGATGAAGCGTTTAGCGAAGGAACCGTTCTGTATATCGCCCAGCACTTCCTTCATATGGTCTTTGACATCTGGAGTGATCACTCGGGGGCCGGAAACGTAATCGCCGTATTCAGCTGTGTCAGAACATGACCATCGCTGCTTGGTCAGGCCGCCCTCATTGATAAGATCGACTATGAGCTTGAGCTCATGGCAGACCTCGAAGTAAGCCATTTCAGGCTGGTATCCGGCTTCGACGAGCGTTTCGAAACCGTACTGTATGAGCTGCGAAATCCCTCCGCACAGAACAGTCTGTTCGCCGAACAGGTCCGTTTCCGTTTCCTCCCGGAACGTTGTCTTGATTGCGCCCGCTCGGGTGCCGCCGATTGCCTTCGCGTAAGACAAAGCCAACTCCCATGCATGCCCTGAGGCATCCTGCTCGACGCACACGAGGACGGGAACGCCTCGTCCTTCTTCGTACTGACGTCGAACCGTGTGCCCGGGGCCCTTGGGGGCCACCATGCAGACGTCATGACCGGAATCCGGTGCGATATAACCAAAATGGACATTGAATCCGTGGGCGAAGAACACAGCGGCATCGGACTTGAGATTCGGCTCGATGTCATTGGCCCAGATCGATCGCTGAGACTGATCAGGGGCGAGGACCATGACGACATCCGCTTCGCGAACCGCGTCGCCTACTTTCGCCACCTCGAAACCTTGTTCTTTAGCCTTGTCAATAGATTTTGAGCCTTCACGCAATCCAATAATTACATTTACTCCTGAATCGCGTAAATTCATTGCATGGGCATGACCTTGTGAACCATACCCAACTATGGTTACTCTCTTAGATTGAATGACGGAAAGGTCTGCATCGTCATCATAGAAGATTTTTGCCACGTTTTTCTCCTTAATTTTTCGGTTATGGAGTTTAGGCGCACCAGCCGTTTCCGGACGGTGCCGCGCGTGCCGGACCAGTCAGCCGCCCAGCGCTTTCGCTAATCAATTATGCGCGCAGAAGCGACAATTCGGCAGAGACACGTTCGGAGAGCGAACGCGAACCGCGTCCGATCGCCACCGCTCCGGATTGGACGATTTCACGAATTCCATACGGTTCGAGGGCCGACAGGAATGCCCGGACCTTGGATTCCGAACCGGTTGCCTCGATCGTCACAGTGTCGGGAACGACGTCCACGACATGCGCCCTGAAGAGATCGACGACCTGGAGGACATTGGCGCGAGTGGAATCACTGGCCGACACCTTGACTAGGAGCAACTGCCGTTCAACCGTCGACTCAGGTTCGAGCTCGACGATTTTGAGCACATTGACGAGCTTGTTCAATTGCTTGGTAACCTGTTCGAGCGGGCGTTCGGCGGCATCGACCACGACGGTGATGCGCGAAAGCTGGGGGTCTTCGGTCTCCCCAACGGCGAGCGAGTGTATGTTGAAGGCGCGTCGAGCGAATAGAGCGGCAACACGCGTAAGAACGCCCGGCTTATTTTCGACCAGAACGGAGAGCGTGTGACGTGTGTTCATCTTTTTCCTTCCTTTCAGGCCGCGAACGGATCGGTCGTGGGACGAACGGAACGAGCGTAAACGATGTCGTCATTTGACACCCCGGCGGGAACCATAGGCCATACTTCGGAGTCCGGAGAGGTGACGAACTCCAACAGCACCGGACGGTCGTTGATCTCCATTGCTTTTTCAAAGGCGGCGTCGATGTCGTCGCCCTCTTCGACGCGCCATGCTTCGCAGCCGTAAGCCTGGGCTAGCTTGACGAAGTCAGGTATGCGGCGCGTTCCATGACCTGTATTGAGATCCGTATGCGAATAGCGTTCGCCGTAGAAAAGCGACTGCCATTGGCGGACCATGCCCAGCGAGGAATTGTTGATGATGCAGATCTTGATATCGATCCCCTCGAGGCAGCAAGTGGCCAGTTCCTGGTTAGTCATTTGGAAGGAGCCGTCCCCGTCGATCACCCAGACTGTTTTGTCGGGTTGTCCGACTTTGGCTCCCATGGCAGCCGGGACTCCGAATCCCATGGTCCCCGCACCTCCCGAGCTCAGCCACTGTCGTGGGTGTTCGAAGTTCAGGAACTGATTCGCCCACATCTGATGCTGGCCGACGCCGGTAACGTAGATGGTGTTGTCAGACCCGACGGTTTTCGCGAGACGGGAAATGACATGCTGCGGCTCGAGCAGGCCGTCGTCGACCTCCTCCCACCCAGCTGGGTACCTCTCTCGCAAACCGGCCAGCGTCTTCCACCACTCCTCCAGATCGGGCACACCGTATTGACGGTGGGCTTCGCGCAATTCGGCGACGAGATCCGACGTGGCGTCTTTGAGATCCCCGACGATCGGGACGTCCACCAGGCGGTTTTTCGAGATCTCCGCCGGGTCGATGTCAATGTGAATGACTTTGGCATTGGGAGCGAAATCGGAGACCTTTCCCGTCACGCGATCGTCGAAACGCGCCCCCAAAGCCACGATGAGGTCGGACTTCTGGAGGGCGGCCACAGCGGGAACCGTTCCGTGCATGCCGGGCATCCCGAGGTTGTTCGGATGTGAGTCGGGCACCACGCCACGCGCCGTCAGAGTCGTGACAATCGGCGCGTTGGACAAATCGACGAGTTCGACGAGGTCACGGGACACTCCCGCGCGCATCGCCCCGCCTCCCGCATACAGCACCGGACACGACGACGTCGCGATGAGTCGTGCGGCTTCCCGGATTTGCCGTGCGTTCGGTTTAGTCACAGGACGGTACCCGGGCAGATCGAGTACGGGCGGCCACACGAAGTCCGCCTCCTCGACCTGGGCGGATTTCGTGACGTCGACCAAAACCGGCCCGGGACGACCCGTCGAAGCCAAGTAAAACGCCTCGGCGATGCGAGAAGGAATCTCCTCTGCACTCGTGACGAGGAAGGAGTGTTTCGTCACCGGCATCGTTATGCCCACGATGTCCGCTTCCTGAAAGGCGTCCGTGCCGATGGCGGCAGCGCCGACCTGGCCGGTGATCGCTACTATCGGGACTGAATCCATGTGCGCGTCCAGGAGCGAGGTGACGAGGTTCGTCGCACCCGGACCCGACGTCACGATGCAAACGCCGACCCGGCCGGTGGCCAGCGCGTATCCTTCGGCGGCATGCCCCGCCCCCTGCTCGTGGCGCACCAGGATATGCCGGAGCTTAGCGTGGAAGATCGGATCATACGTCGGGAGGATCGCACCTCCCGGCATGCCGAAGACGACCTCGACGCCGAGCTCCTCGAGCGCGCGTATGATCGACCGCGCCCCCGTTGACTTCTCGCGAATCACTCGCGGGGTGGCGGCCTGTTCATCTGCGCCTGTCGACGAGTCGGTCGGCGTTTGCCGTTTTGCCATCTCTTCCTCCTTCGTTGTGGCGGCACACCGGGCATCGCAGGCCAGGGGCCGTGCTTCGGCAGGCATGAAAAAACCCCTCGAACGAGGGGCGCGCGGCACGTCGCCAACGGCTTGTGCAGCGCGTCAGTTACGTACCAGAAGAGTTCTCACAGCTTGACCATAGCCGCAGAACCGGCCAGATGCCAAGCCAGTCGGAGTTTGTCTCACTATTTGAATCACGATCTCGCAATGCGAGCCACTTGATTGTCGAAACGGGCTTTCCCGGCGCTCTCCCTCCCGCTCCCGCCTTCCGCCAGTCCTCGGACACGCACCGGAGAAGGCCGGCGGCGCATATCGCCCCACCGGGAGGTCGATCGATCCGGTCGCGATTCGAGGACACCTGTACACCTCGGACTTTCGGCCCCCTCGACAAATCAGTGAATTGCTTATCACTGTGGTTTGAGTCGCTGCCGCCCGAGCCTCCCGGCCGTCCCAGTCCCGCACGCCCTAAGGTGGAACGGTGAAGCAAACTGACGACCACCACGTTGCCGCCCTCGATCGCCTTGCCGACCAGTTGCGCGTCGTGATGAGACTCGGCGAGATGCTGTTGTCCGCCGGCGCTTCGGCTTTCCGAGTCAAAGACGGCATGGACCGGATTGCACATGCAGTGGGCATCGACAAGATCTCCATCCAAGTCACCTACACTGAAATCACCGCCACCGCCTTCGCCGGCGGGACGTTCCGGACGGAACTCGTTGAGCAGCGGGTCATGGGAATCAACGCCGAACGCATAGACGACCTCAATGACTTCGTCCACAACCTTCCCGGGAAGATGTTGGTCGAAGACGCCGACGACATGCTTGACGCTTTCGCGAACAAAGACCCTCTGTACTCCATGCCCGTATCCGCCCTCGCTTCGGGCGTAGCATGCGCAGGCTTCGCATTCCTCAACCAGGGTGGCTGGGTCGAGTGCCTGGTCGTCTTCTTCGCTGCTCTGGCAGGCCAGGCGACCCGCAAGACGCTGTTGCGCCGCCACATGAATCACTTCGCCGTGTGGATGGCGTGCGGATTCGTCGCCACAAGCCTCTACATGGGAATCGTGTCGGTCTTCCATATAGCCGATATCGTCGACGCCTCCCACCAGTCCGGAGTCGTCTCCTCGGTGCTTTTCCTCGTCCCCGGCTTCCCTCTCGTCACCTCGATACTCGATCTCATCCGACAGGACTATATCGCTGGAATCGCGCGGGGCGTGTACGTCGTCATGCTTCTGATCTCGACGGCGGCCTCCGTATGGGCGGTGACGGGACTTCTCAACTGGAACGTCAACCCGTCCGCTGACGGGTACCACCTGAACACCTGGCTCCTACTACTCGGGCGCATTCTCGCGAGCTTCGTCGCAGCCTACGGCTTCGCCATGCTCTTCAACGCTCCCCAGCGCGCAAGCTTCATCGCAGCCGTCATCGGCACGGTCATCAACGTTCTCCGACTCACCGCCCAGGACGCCGGGCTCGGACGGATGTCGGCCATCGGACTGGCGGCGTTCCTAGCGGGGCTTCTCGCCGCTCTGGGCGCCAAGTGGACGAAGTATTCGAGGGTGACGCTTTCCGTTCCGGCCGTTGTCGTGATGATCCCCGGCGTCCCGCTCTACCGCGCACTGTCAGCGCTCAATGACGGGCTCCAAGTCAACGCCGCGATCCCGGAAATCGTGACGCTGTGCCTGGCTATCACCGCCATCGGCGTCGGGTTGGCGCTGTCACGTATGGTCACCGACCGCAATTGGCTCATGAGTTAGGACGGAGGCCGCTTGGCCAGCGGGATCCTTAGAAGGAGCCCAAAACGTGGGCAAGGAGGATCTTAACGATCATTGCAACGGGGTATACAAGTGCGTACCCGAGCGCGACACGTGGGTCGGCATTTGTGCGGCCGTTTGCGAAAGCGAGGACCGCAGGCTGCGTCTGAGCGCCGCCCAGAAGGCCGGACAGCTTTGTCCCGCCCATTTTGAAGATCTTACGCATAGTCGCATACAGCCCGATGGCGACAACGAGCGTGACCAATGCGCCCAGTATGAGAATCTTCCACCAGTCGCCAGAGGAGAAAGCGTTGAGAATCTGGGCGCCGGCCTTCGTGCCAGCTCGAGCGAGGAACATGAGCAAGCCCAATTCTGCAAGAACCGAATCGGCGGTGTTCGGAAGCACCGTCACCAGCGGACCGATTCGTCCGATCTTGCCCATGATGAGGCCGACGATCAGGATCCCTGCGGCGTACCCCAAAGCGAAGTGGGCGCCGCCGGGAAGTGGGATGTCGATCTCACCGAGGAAGTATCCGAGGGCAAGGCCTATGCCGAGAGACACGGGGTTGATATCGGTCATTCCCTTGGCGGAGTCGCCGAGCCATTTTGAGATTTCCCGTAGTTTCATCGTCGGTCCGACGACGCGGAGACGGTCTCCCATCTCCACCACGAGGTCGGGGATCGCGAGCATGTCGGCGTCGGCGCGCCTGACACGCGAAATTTTCGCGTTCCACCGCTTATCTAGAATCTCGTCCAGTTCGGCGATCGTCTTACCCACGAGAGCCGGAGTCGACAGAGTGATGCGCCGAAAATCCAAAAAACGGCGGTCTGAGCGAAGCGAATGACTCGACCGGTGGCCGAGATGGTGAAGAGCGTCATTGACATTCTCCAACGTGCCTACAACCGTAGCGAGGTCGTCCTTCTCCAGTACGTCGTCCTCGTGAGGTATCCAAATCGGCCCGGTTTCGCCTCGCCGCAAACGCGAAATCTCGATGGGGCCGCCGAGTTCGGCGGAAACTTGAGCTATCGTCGGGCAGTCGTCTCTTTCGACTCGCACATTGAAATGAGTGACGGGGGTAGGCTCATCTGGATCGTCATCAGCTTTCCGCAGAGCGAAATGGGCCGCTCCTATCATTCCGACCACACCGAAAAGATATGCCACCGCGTACCCAACCGTTGCCAGTGGCTCATTGCCAGAGGCCTCACCCGCAGCCGCCAAAGCGGGTGTGTTCGTTATGCCTCCCGAGAAGGTCCCCGCAATAAGGGCTCCATCCATGTGAAATACATATCGCCCTAAGACATAAACAACACCCGCCGCAACAATGAAGACTGATATCATCATGGCAATAGGTCCACTAGCTTGTTTAAGTGAACGAAAAAAGCTCTTTCCCGCACTATTACCAATAGCGAAAGCGAAAATCGCCAGACCAACAGTTCCAAGTTCTTCATCAATAGTGACGCGTATTCCAAGATGCGCACCCAATGCGGATACTCCAATAGCAAGGAAAAGAACAGCAGCTGCCTCCAATCCTATTCCTCCTATTTTTAAACGCCCCAAAAGCATTCCCAAACCCATAAGGAGAAACATGAACATTACTGGATATTCATCCAAATATTCCATGACGGTGGTCATTAGAATCCTCCTTCGTGTACGGCCACCGATACATAATCGACCAAAGAGAAACTGCCACTGTAAGTATGACGCAGGTGACATGTATGAGTCTGGGGCTGGAGTCCCATGCTCTCCCTTTGGGTCACTCCCTGGCGATACGCACGGCACCCTTGTCCGCTGAGGCGGCCATGGATGCATAGGCCTGTAAGGCCTTAGAGACTTCACGGACCCGTGACACCGGTCTCCAGGGGAGCGGACCTCTCTCCTTCCGACGGCGGTCGAGCTCCGCATCGTCTATGGCCAGGCTGATGGTGCGGGATGGAATGTCGATGACGATCCTGTCCCTCTCCCGTACAAGGCCTATGGCTCCGCCGGAGGCAGCCTCCGGCGATATGTGCCCGATCGACAGGCCCGATGTGCCACCTGAAAAACGTCCGTCGGTGATGAGCCCGCACGCTTTGCCCAGCCCTAGACCTTTGAGAAAGGTCGTCGGATAGAGCATCTCCTGCATTCCCGGGCCTCCCCGCGGCCCTTCGTATTGGATGACGACGATATCGCCGGGGACGACCTGTTTGGAGAGGATCAGTTCGATAGCAGCCTCTTGAGATTCGACGACGCGGGCAGGGCCTTCGAAATGAAACAACGACTCATCTACACCCGCGGTTTTGACCACTGCGCCGTCTTCAGCCAGATTTCCAAAAAGGATCGCAAGACCGCCGTCTGCAGTGTATGCGTGTCCGACGTCGCGGATGCATCCATCGATCGAATCTTTGTCAGGGCCATCCCAGCGTGAATCCTGCGAAAAGGGACGCGTCGTCCGGACCCGGCCGGGAGCCGCGAGAAAACGATCCCTTGCAACCTCACTGGCACTGGGGTTCCGGATATCCCACTCCTCAAGCCACGATTTCAAGTCCGAAGAGTGCACGGAATGGACGGTGTCCTGCAGCAGTTTCGCGCGGTACAGCTCGCCGAGAAGCGCTGGAATCCCACCGGCTCTGTGAAAGTCCTCGATATGGAATCGATCTGAGTTCGGAGCGAGTTTCGCCAGGCAGGGCACGTGTCGAGACAACTCGTCGATATCTCGCATGGTGAAGTCGATTTGCCCCTCCTGTGCGGCAGCCAAAGTGTGCAAAATCGTATTAGTCGAGCCTCCCATGGCAATATCCATGGACATTGCGTTCAGAAAGGCATCTCTAGTCGCTATTGAGCGGGGAAGAACCGATTCATCATCGGCCGAGTAGTAACGGCGGGCAAGATCGACGATGCGGTGTCCGGCTTCGACGAAGAGGTCCCTGCGACGTGTGGCTGTTGCCAGCGTCGATCCATTGCCGGGAAGCGAAAGGCCGAGCGCCTCGGTTAAGCAATTCATCGAATTGGCGGTGAACATCCCCGAGCAAGATCCGCATGTCGGGCAAGCGTTCGATTCTACGAGCCCCAATTGATCGTCGGAGACGTCATCGTTAGCTGATAGGGCGATGGCGTCAATCAAGTCGGTGCGATGCTCGATGACGCCGTCAACAGCATTGCCCGACTCCATGGGACCGCCTGAGACGAAGATAGTCGGTATATTGAGGCGAAGCGCCGCCATGAGCATTCCAGGAGTGATTTTATCGCAATTGGAAATGCACACAAGCGCATCAGCCGTGTGTGCATTAACCATGTATTCCACACTATCTGCAATTATCTCTCTCGAAGGGAGAGAATAGAGCATTCCCGAATGCCCCATGGCTATGCCGTCATCTACAGCAATAGTATTGAATTCCCGACCGATTCCGCCGTATTCCGCTATCGCATCGCACACCAAAGCACCCATATCCTTTAAATGAACATGGCCTGGGACGAAACCCGTGTAAGAGTTGGCCACCGCGATAATGGGTTTGCCGAAATCCTGCGAAGTCATTCCGGTGGCGCGCCACAGCGCACGCGCGCCGGCCATGTTCCTTCCGGTTGTCGATGTCGCGGATCGTAGTCGTGGCATAGAACCTCCCAGGGTGCAAGCATACGCCGCACCCCGGCCGGCCTCTACTTAGGCCTTCATTATGTGAACAGCGCTTGACCCACGTGATCCTCACCGTGTTCGATCCTCGGCGGAATTCGGTTAGGCTTTCCCAACTTTACTATTGTGACCGAGTTTGGGGAACCCCGAGTCGGGAAACTAGACGTTCCGGTGGAAGAAGTCGGCGAGCATCCCATCCGATTCTTCGATTCCGACGGGACTTCCAGAAGCGACCAGCATTCCGCGATCCATGAGGAGCACACGATCTGCCGCTCTCGCACTCTCAAGGCGGTGAGTTATCTCAATGACGGTGACTCCGGGAATCTTCTTAGCCAGATTGCGACGTATTGAATCCTCGAGTCTGCGATTGAGGTTGGCCGCGAACTCGTCGAGCACGAGCACCCGCGGCCGCATGAGTAGAGCGCGCGCTAGACACAGGCGCTGGGCTTGCCCTCCCGACAGTCTCGAACCGGACTGCCCCACCGAAGTATCCAAGGATTTCGGCATGCTGCGGACCTCATCCGCCAGGCAGACTGTTTCCAGAACCTCCCAGATCTCCTCTTCCCCGGCTTCGGGGACGCCGAGATTCACATTCTCCCGAATGCTGGCATTGAGGAGTTGGCATCTTTGAGAGACGAGGACTATCGCGTGGCGAAGGGAATCGACGGTATACCGTTGAATCGGCATGTCGTCGACTAGGATCTGGCCCGCAGTCGGATTGTCGTATCGGAGAAGCATGGAGACGGCCGTGCTCTTCCCCGATCCGGAAGGCCCGACAATCGCGATGTGCTCTCCGGCGGCAACCGTGAAACTGACGTCTTTCAAGGAGAAGGCTCCCGTCGGATAGGCGTAGGAGACCCCGGCGAACTCAATAGAAGGCGGACACGACGGCGCATAGACCTCCTGTCCGTCTTCGACGATCTCCGGACTCGTACTGATATTCCACAGACGCCGTGCAGCCGCCAGGGAATGATCGAGATAGCCCGCAGCGTCCTCAATGCCTCGCGGCCCTTCGAAAAGGCGAAGAGTCCCAGCTGCGAGTGCCGCAGTCAACGGAATGGACAGACTCGCCTGCCTAGCGCCGTACACTGCGCCGATAACAGCTGCCAGGCTCAATACGGTGTTGCTCGCTCGCCGTATCGCGTTGCCCGCCCTGGCCACACACGCGGATTCGGCGATTCTCGACCCGATACGGTCCATCTCGGCCAGACGCTCATCCACACGTCCGTATCCGACCACCTCCTCCGTTCCGAATATGGAATCCGTGACATGATGAGTGAGTTCGCGCCGCAATCGAAGTGTGCGGCGAGTAGCGAGCATCGAGCGTCGCAATCCGATGAAAGGGACGATGAATAGACCCAACATCACGCATATGGCGGGGATGATGACAACTGACCATCCCACGAGCACGCCCGCTCCTAGGAGGAAAGCCGGAGGTACGACGATGGCCGAGACGAGTGGTGCGAAAGTATGGGCGTAAACGACTTCGATGCGATCCACGTCGCGTGTCAAACTGGCCAATACGTCGCCCGACCTGCTTTGATTGACGATCGCCGGGGCTTTCGGCCACAGCTGCGCGAAAGCCTTCGTTCTGAGGAGCTCGAGGGCTTTGAAAGCAACGTAATGGCCGGTTAGCTGTTCCCCGTAGTAGCAGATCGCCTTGAGGACCGCGATGAGGATCAACCAGACGAGAAGGTTGCCTGCTTCTCCCCCACCGAGGGCGATCAATGCCACCCCGCCAGCTGCGAGCCCGAAGAGCAAGATATCGAGGCTGAGGCTGAGAATCCTGAAGAATGTCGAGACATAGAGGAAGCCGTGGACGGGATGCGTGGCAGAGGTCAGCCACTTGGAAAGCTCTCGCAAAGACGGTTCACTCACGGCCGGTCTCCTCTCTCCAGGACACCGTCCGATAAACGCCAGATTTCATCGACAACCCGCAAAATCGCACGGCGATGTGTGACCACGAGAAGCGTCCACTCGCTCCCCAAGGATTCGATGGCCTCGATGATCCGGGCTTCGGATTCGATATCGACCTGTGACGTAGGTTCGTCCAGAAGCAGGATCTTTCGGCCGGAGAGAAAAGCGCGGGCGAGGGAGATCCGTTGTGCCTGCCCTCCCGATATGAGGCCGCCCTGCTCGCCGATGTCGGCGTGGAGTCCGATGGCGGCGAATTCGTCGGCGACATATGCACGACGGAGCGCTTGCCACATTTCGTCGTCGGTGGCCTCGGGCTTCGCGACACGAAGGTTGTCTGCGATGCTCCCGGTGAAAAGCCATGTGCGCTGAGAGACCTTCGCCGTCAGGCTCCTCGTCTGGACCGGTGAAAGGCCTTCGATAGACCGCCCTGCGATCCTCACGCTCCCCGTCTGGACTGGCAGAGTCCCGTTGATGACTTCCAGAAGAGTGGTCTTCCCGGCACCAGACCGACCAATTATGGCAGCTTTGGTTCCTTGGCGGACAGTCAGTCCGACATTCGTAAAAACGGCTCCCCGCCCATAGTCGAAACTCAGACTGTCGACGACAATGGAACCTTCGCGGCTTCCAGACGGCAGCCCCCCATGCGATGCGATAGATCCCCGAGACGCCAGATAGGCTGCAATCGCCTTCTGTGAAGCCAGTCCGCCCATGCCGACGTAGAAGAATCCAGCCACCTGGGTGAGAGGTTCTATGAGGAGCACCGTTAGGAACATCGTTGTCAGAGCGTCCGGCAGATCGATGGCTCCTGCGCGGAACCGAGCGATCGTCAACGCAGCGGTGCAGCAGATGAGAACGAGTGAGAAAAGCCCGTCCACGACGACGATGACCAATTGGTTTCCTGCGAGGAGCCGCATAACCGCACCGCGATTGCGTTCTCCCTGTTCGCGTAACTGGGCCTCGATTCGCGCTCCGGCGCCGAAAAGGCGAATCGTTTCCAGATTTCGTATCGCATCCAGATAGCGATCGGCCAGCGCGGCGCGTTCGCGACGTGAATGCGCCGAAGTTTTACGGAAAAACTTCATGAAAAGGAAAAGGAATATCGGTATTAGGAAACATAACAATATTATTGTTATTCCCAGTAAAAGATCAATAGAAATTGAAACGTAGAAAAGCACTATAAAAGGTATAATTATCGCTGCCATTGCTGAACCAAAGTATGCTTGCCTATATTCCGCAACTCGTTCCACGTTATCGGTATGAAGTGCGACTAGATTGCCGGATGAAAATTCCGAAGATTCATCATCCCGAGAAGAACTCGAAGCGAAAACCGCTTGGAGCAATCGGCGTCGCATAGTGCGCTCTTCCCTTCTCGCCGCCATTCCGCCATACCATATCTCAAAGAAACTCGCACACCCTGCGAACAGCATGGCAACTAGAGAAAACATCCACCCACTGCCACCAGCTATATAATGAACGATCGACACAAGTATAGCGCCGGTGGACAGACTCACTGCCACACGCATAAAAGCCACAACACGAGTGTCAATGCGCCCACGAGGGGAAATCACTGACGATTTAGGTATGCTATGTTTCATTTTTCTGCGAAAATTCTAGAGAAAACCATCCACGAAATGGAGACTAAAAGCGCATTTCGACATTGCATCTTCACATTTCGATATATCGAAATAAATCTCCATCAATCTCATCCTTTATCTGAGACGATGAGTGAAACCGAAAAAGGAACTCCTCTCTGTTGACGCCTCGGTGCAATGGCACCCGTGTGCTCAAAACGGAGTTCCCACGCTGACAGAACCAGCAGGCGAAGGCTCTCCGTCGTCAAGTCTACTTGCTTGTGGGCGATCGGGCGGACTTGCAGGGCCTCGGCCGAAGGCGGCAGACCCAAAACGCAATCTTAGGAATTCCGGGAAAGTGAAGGACGCCCGCAATGCGGCGTTGCGCGCGAGCTAGAGCTGCGTAGTATGGAGGGGTCCTTGTGCGCACTTCGTACCGGTTTGCACAATCAGCCGAGGCAAGAGGAGGGTATATGGCCTTATCGGGTTGTTGTTTTATGTGGTTGGGCCGCACGGAATCGGGGGAGCCCCCTTTTTCGCCGTGCGGCCTGATACGTTGGGTCATATCGGTTTGTGTGGTGGGCGGGAGCGTGTCTGCGTGTTCCCGCCCGGGGTGTGGGTGACGGCGGTGTCCTACTCTCCCACACCCTGGCGGGTGCAGTACCATCGGCGCTGGCGGGCTTAGCTACCGGGTTCGGAATGGGACCGGGCGTTTCCCCGCCGCTATGACCACCGTCAAGCCTGTCGGATACCCTGCCTGTGGCTGCCGCGGGCGGGGCGTGGGAGCCGGGAATCGTATAGTCGACGCGAGACCACCCCGTCAGGGGCGTGATGGTGTAGGCGGTCGGTCCATTAGTACCGGTCAGCTCCACCCCTTACGAGGCGTCCACGTCCGGCCTATCAACCCCGTCGTCTGCGGGGGACCTCACCCAGCGCACAGGCTGGATGGAGAACTTATCTTGAAGCAGGCTTCCCGCTTAGATGCTTTCAGCGGTTATCCCTCCCGAACGTAGCCAAC
>ERZ772945.917-NODE-917-length-22143-cov-25.598922_pt1 | contig 22143 bp, 22 predicted proteins | sample MGYA00511681_ERZ772945 | MGnify/ENA primary metagenome ERZ772945 (study PRJEB29015, sample SAMEA2737943) | human oral metagenome | biome: human oral; feature: human-associated habitat; material: dental | place: China | collected 2143 ...
GAAGGTGCATAGAACCTGAAGCTGTTTTTGGACAAACAAAATATAATAAAGCCTACAAGAGGTTTAGGCATTTTGGGAAAGACAAGGTCAATATGGACTTTGCCTTCTTTGCCATTGCCTTTAACATAAGGAAAATGTGTAGAAAAACCAATCTAAAGGAACTAAAAGCCGTTCTGGAGGTACTTTTAGTCACCTTCAGATGCTTTATACAAGTTTATATAGGCTATTTAAAGGCCAATAAATCATTTTATATGAAATTAGCAGCATAGCTGCAGTAAATAATGAATTATATGGTAGACAAGGTAAAGGAAGAATAAAAAAGAGGATGTATCAATTTTGACACACCCTCAACGAGGTTACCCAATCCCCCTTCAGGAAGATAGTCTTGATTGGGAAAGAAACGATCGTACGATTTGAACGACATTCGCCCATTCCGATTCATAGCTTCTGTAAGAATAGCACTTCCTACTTGTCGTGCTTTATAAGCTGATAAAACATCTTCAAAGAATATCCACACATGTGCACCGTTTCCTGAACGAGATCGTTCAATGGCGTAAGGAATACTCCACTCTTTGCAGACATCTATAAAAGCCTTTACATCACCTTTGTAACCATGCTCACAGTTTTTATCATCGAAATCTGTACACAAGAAAGCGCAAGAGTTATCTGGCATTATGGTGTATAGCCCGATCACATCAAGACAATCCTCATTCCTACCTTCTAAATGCCTGTAAACGGCTCTATCATTTAATGTCTCAAAATTACGATTGGGACATTCAGCACATTTATATTGCCGCTTGTCACAAACACCTGTTCGCCATTCGTTGGTACAAACAGGCTGATAGCCACCTTTGCCAGTAGTCCGACTTTGCCATCGTCTTGCATAAACATCTTCCCTTCCTCTGAAAAGACTACGGAATAACCGCACCTTCCCATCAAGGGAGAGTCGGACTGGAGGGAAAGAAATGGGTGAGTAAGGTGATGTGTCAGGGATTTTAATCCTATCTGGCACATACGTTATCCCATGTTTACGGAGCAGAACTTTCAACCGTTCGTTTTCTCTTTCTAATGCTTCGTAACGCAGGAGAAGCTGTTGGTATTGTTCATTATTCATCATAGGCTTCTATTGTCAGGTGTGGATATTGCTCTTTTCAAATGCAAAAGTACAATTCCAAATGAGTAACTGTATTCTCTCTTTAACAATACAAAATTAATAAAAATATCGGTATGAGACATAAGAAGATAGAGGCATCTTAGGAGGAACTCCAATTTGTTATAATGGAATGCTGTACAGACAGAAAAATTTATGTAACTTTGCGCCCAAACAAGTAATAACTATGAACGAGCCAACAAACCTAAACAACGAAATTGTAATCTATCAGAGTGAAGACGGACAAACACAGCTTGATGTCAAACTGGAGGGAGAGAGCGTCTGGCTAAATCGGCAGCAGATGGCTGAACTATTCGGCAGAGATGTGAAGACCATTGGCAAACACATTAACAATGCATTACAGGAAGAGTTGAACGATGGAATTTCAACTGTCGCAAATTTTGCGACAGTTCAAAAAGAAGGAGAAAGACTCGTGAATCGTTCTATAGAACATTATAATCTTGATGTGATTATCTCTGTCGGTTATCGAGTAAAGAGCAAGCGAGGTGTAGAATTCCGACGTTGGGCTAACAACGTCCTGAAGCAGTATCTCATCAAAGGGTATGCCGTGAACGAACGCATCCGCCAGCAGCAGATAGCCGAACTGCGACAACTGGTGCAGGTGGTGGGTAGGACGATAGAGCAGCAGCCTGTCTCTACAAACGATGAGAACCATGCCCTCTTTGATGTGATAGTGGATTATACCTATGCCCTTGACACACTGGATGACTATGACTATCAACGGCTGAACATCAACAAGACAACCAGTGAGGAACTCTTCCATGCCACTTATGAGAACGCCATGCACGAGATAGAGATTCTCCGTGAGAAGTTCGGTGGATCAGCTCTCTTCGGTAACGAGAAAGACGAATCCTTCAAAAGCTCTATTGGACAGATCTATCAGACTTTCGGCGGTGTGGAGCTATATCCCAGTGTAGAAGAGAAAGCTGCCATGCTGCTCTATCTCGTAACCAAAAACCACTCGTTCTCTGACGGTAACAAACGCATTGCCGCTACGCTTTTCCTCTGGTTTATGAACAATAATGGCATCCTCTATCATAAAAACGGTTCCAAGCGCATTGCCGACAATACGCTCGTTGCGCTCACGCTCATGATTGCCGAGAGCCGGACGGAGGAGAAAGATGTCATGGTAAAGGTAGTGGTGAACCTGATTAATAAGAACAACTGAGAACGATCTACCTTCTTAGTTTTGCTTTCCTCATAGTTATATGTGATGTTATATTTTATTCAGATAATCCTACTCCTTTTTGTAACGTGCTACCCGTTCATAATCCTTTTCTGTTGGGTTAGGCAGACGAGACAGATCCATATTATGCGTAAGGTCGTGCAGCTTTACGGCGGTTGCGAGAGGGTTGTCTTTGATACGATGGATATACGTTTCCCTATCAGGTGCGAAGTGGTGATTGAGTAACCGCAAAGCCACAGTTAACTCTTCTCTTTCTGCAGCAGACAGTGGTATTTCCGACTTCTCTTCCAATAAGTTCAGAACCTCATCGACCGTGTTCGGAGTTTCTTCGCTTGCATCAAGCGAGATAGCCAACCACTTGTTCTTGCCAGGTTTGTCCCATCTTAGCAACAATCGTAAGATGCCCGCTGAAGTAATCTACTCCAGCTTTGTCCACCTGTCCTTTGTGTAACTGACGAGCCAAGGCGGCAGCACACCTCACGAGTTCTTTTCCTTTGTTAACAGATATGCTCATAATGCATTAATCGTTGTTTTCTATTCGGGGGCTTGCAGTTTCAACTGGTTAGTGGCACTAACCAGTTCACTGTTTACTTTCTTCAACTTTGTTTTGAGATACTTCCAATAGTTTCTCGTCTTTTGATAATCATCCTGCTCGTTGATGGCAGCAATGATATCAAGTACAGAGAACCACCGTTTATTGCGTTCCTCGTCCCATATCGCCCTTGCTTCACGGTCCTTGAAAGAGTGAATCGAATTCTTATGTTGCTCTGGGTGCTCTGTCATAAGTCAGGTCTTAATAGCATAAGATAATGATTGCAAAGATAGTAAAAAGGTTTGAAAGGGGGCTTGCATGTGAGAGGCCTGTTATTGATTAGGTGAGAAATAAGGATGGTATAATGAAGTTTCTGTTATGCTAAGACTAAAGTTCCATAATAATGAAACTCGAGTTTCATGTCAACGAAACTTTAGTTTCATATGTATGAAACTGAAGTTTCACTCTGATAAAACTCTTGGTTCGTATTGATGAAACTCTTATTTTATGCTGACTTGTAGATACGCATGAGGATAGGATATTGTTCTTCATATCGATCGAATTCTATTTTAGAGCCGTCATATCCTGCATCTGTAAAGACTTCTCTTATCTCTCGCTGTTCACGTTCAGTCAGGACACGCTCCTCTCGCTTGATCCGGTAATAGGCTGTGCGGCCAAAGGTGTAGATAAGATTCTGTCGGATATCACTTAAATCGGCCACCCGCACGTTGTCATAGATTCGTGATATTCCCCATGCAAAACGTTCTTTGCTGTTTGGATCGAAGAGCAGACAAGGCTGTGTGTCCGCAATCACATTCGAGTTCACCATCATATACTGCTCCCGTCCACCCATTTCGAGCATCGTGTAGGCAGTGTGGCGTAAGCACTGGCTGGCTTTCTCGCAATGAGTGCCATCACAGTGTGCGTAGTCGTAGGGTAATTGGTTGTATTGTTCAAGGGTCATTGTCCGTCTTGTGCTGTTTCACCTTCTGTACCTTCATACTTCAACTCTTTACTATAATTCCAGAAATAGTAGATTTCTTTTCCATTTCTATCTTTATGTGACATATGAAAGAATTTCTTAAGTCCTTCTCTTAAACAAAGAAATTTCTTCTTTTCCTTTCCATTTGAACTACCATCTTTAGGTAGTTTGGCGACAAACCCTTTACACCATCCAATGACAAAAAAAGATAAAACAATAATAGCGAAACCTACGGCTGTTTTGTAGCAAGTTTTAAAATCGCAATTTTCTAAAAGAACAGAGCCCCCCATCTCTTTAAGTAACATTATCACCCATACAAAAGTTATAATAAAACTAACCATCTGATTTATTCTTGATACAGAAAATGGATAGTGTCCCATAAAATTTAGCTTTGTATCTCTATGGATCTTTATAATCCCAAATATAGGCACCCCAATTTCTGTACTTAGTTCCTCAATATGAGCTTCCCAGTTTTCTTGCCAAAACTTACTTCCTCTGTTTGCCATATACCATAGAAGAGATAATAAGAAGCCTAAAGAAGAAAGAAGTAAAAGTAACCATTCCTTTTGATATTTACCAATAATAAATTCATCGGTCTGCAGCGTTTTATAATATCCAACAAAAACAGCACCTATAAATAATACAAAGTATCCTGTGCGCTTCCAATATAACTCAATCTCAAATTTTCTTGTATCAAGTGCTATTTCAAGAGCCTTATTTATCAGATCTTTATTCGAGGTTTCTTCTTTCGTTTTTTCTTCTTTCGTGGTATTTCCACCAGGAGTAGAGGTCTCTGCAGAATGATAACACTTTATGTATTCTTGTTTTGATATACTTTCACCTTTTTTCTTTGCTTGTTCCATAGTGTTTGATTAATCTAAAAAGCCCCAATGGCAATTCTACCATTGGGGCAAGGTTATAATATTATTTTACTTCACTTCTTCAAATATATCCTACGCTGATAATCAATGATTTATATTTGTATGGTACAAAAATGTTTCCTCAATTTGAGTAGTATTGATTAGTAAACATCTTGGATGTTGTCTCCATTATATTTTTCCTACCAATACAATTTTATGTATGTTCTAAAATTTTCGCTATGTTCGTTACTTATTCTTACGTCATTCTTTGCTATCATTGAAACTATTCTTTGTTTTTTGTGAGTTCTTTTATTATCAAATCTAGGAATATTTTATCAACCATTTGATACTTAACATCTTTATCTATTAATTTCAAATTGGGATTTTGATTATTTTTTTTCTTTTTCTGATGTTCACGATGTTCTATACTAAATTGAAGCCTAAGGAAGCGATGCCAAAATGGATTTGATAGTGTATATTTACTTGATCTTTCTTTATAGTAGATTATATTAAAGGGAGGATCTGATAATTCAGACAGTTTTACTTGTATTTCTTCCTCTGAGAATTTTATTTTCTTTGCATTAATAATCTTGTATATTTGCGTCAAAGATAAATTATCCATTGTATTCCTTGAGAATGTTTTTAAGACATACCAACCTAACTCATCTTTAGTTGCAGATTCATAAATGGTTTTTAAGGAATCAGAACTGTTTGAAATAAAACCATCTATCGCATATTGAAAGGAGCTATCTAGGACATCTTTCATGCCCCATTGTGTCATATTAAGATTTGATCCTTTACATATATCCAAACACATTTGGTGCGCTGCTGCCCCCAGCCTATCAGAGTAATACACTAACTGTTCAACTAGCCTTTTATCGGGTTTTGCCCTTAAAAGATTAAAGCCATTAGTTATGATTTGCTTTATTTCTTCTTCTTTCAACAAGGGGATAGAAATCTCTGAAACTCGATTCTTTAGATTAGAATCCAACTGCATAAGTTCATGAGCAGATTGGCAGGCTCCTATACAAACAATTTTAGACAAAGGATAATCATTTGCATTATCAACAAAAATTTTTATAACATCAGCTATACGCTGTTTTTCTTTAGTCGTGACTTTATGGAAATCCTCTATAATCCAGACTATTTGAAGTTTTCCCATAAACTGAGCAAGCTTTTGCACTGTCAATTGCGGTGGGAGAAGAGGCGAAAAAGTCAAAGTATCTTCAGTAGATCCCGATTTTGATATGCTTGCCTTGATAGTACTATACTCTATGGCTAAGTTCCTATTTTGTTTTTTTATTCTTTTATGAGATTTTTCAGATATAACATAAATATCTAAGGCATCAAAGGCATTCAATATAAGTTCTTCAAAAGAAGTATTAGACTCACAATTAGATCGAATATATTTTAAATTCTTTTTATTTAACATATTTCTTACAGAAGAAGTCTTTCCGCTACCAGAATGTCCATAAACAATAAGTTGCTTTCCTGGGGTTTCCATTTCCGAGACTAGTTTTCTATCAATATCGTTGCGTTTGATATAATTAATAGTAGCAGCTGTTGATGGAGTAAAAATTTCATCTAACCAAAATATAGGTAAATGAAAAAATTTGACTATTTTTTTTATTAATTTCTTCATCATAAATTAAAATATTTATTATAAAATTTCTGTATTATATCTCAGTCTGTGAAATTAAAATATAATGTATCGTCTATCTATATTGACAGTAGAAAACTACTATGGTTTCTGCTCATAATAATATGAATAATCGATACCTTTCATAAATATTTCTCGGTCATCAATCTTGATGGTGAGTGCAGGCAGTACCAAAGCTTTGATGTGTGTACTATCAGAAACACTCTCACGCATTGCCGACAGATAATCGTTCTTATCTATTTGACTCCAATCCACACACCGTTTGAGAGAACGTTTCAGCATGAGGTCGAGCCAAATGCGAGTGCTGCGACCATTACCCTCCATAAAAGGATGGGCTACGTTCATCTCGATGTATTTGTCCATAATCTCATCAAAGGTTGTTTCGGGCATTCGTTCTATTGTTTGCAGCGTAGCAGGGAAATGCATACAATTAGCAAACGTGAATCCCCCTTTTGAGATATTCTTAGTGCGGATTTGTCCTGCAAAGTCATACAGTCCTCCAAAGAGATAAGCGTGTATTTGTTGTAAACATTTGATTGTACCTGGGTTTACAGTCTTTAAGATACCACTTTCAAAAAGCTGATAAGCCTTTTTCTTGCTCTGTCCATCAATAGTGTTATCACTATAGAGGAACCAGTCAAGAAAGTTTGTAGCCTTGGTATTGTTGATATGCTTTGCCAAAAGGGTTACACCCTCTGCATCAAACGTATCTGTCTTATAAGACTTCCCATCAGAGGCTTTTAGCTTCAGTTGGTTAGTAGCACTAACCAACTGACTATTTTCTTTTCTTAGTTTGGTTTTGAGATATTTCCAATAGTTCCTCGTCTTCTGGTAATCATCCTGCTCATTGATTGCAGCAATGATATCAAGTACCGAAAACCACCACTTATTATGGCTATCATCCCATACCGCCCTCACCTCACGGTCGTTGAAGAAGCGAATCGATTTCTTACTGTGTTCTTTATGTTCTTCCATAAGCAGGTTCTTAGTCACTACGCCTATAAGATAGTGTCTTACAAAGGTAGCAAAAAAATCTATATAAAGAAAAAGACAAGGTCATTTTTATTAAGAATACACTTCATTCTTGAACATCAATAAAGCAAACATAGTTTTGTTTTTAGTTGCTGTCACTTTTAACACTTCACGCAACCAGCAGATTATAAACGACTTATAACGTATCGCAGTGTGACAGTAGTGACAGCAACTTTGAAAGTTTATTCAGGCAGCAACTAACGTTTTAAGTTAGGATTGACGGACTGATCTGTACAGCTTCGTATCGCTACCAAATACTCTGTGCCGTGCGAAGAATGCTTGCTGTGGAGGTTCGAGATGTTGGCAAGGACACGGCTGAAATGAGAGAGGCTTGTCAGGTGTAGCTGACTGCCGTATCGCTGACGAAGAAGACTGAAGATGGAGGCGGCTGTCATATAGGCACCCTTGGTCAGGTCCTTAGGGATAGAAAAGCACTCGAAGAAGAGAGCCTCAGCAGGGGTGCGCTGTTGATATTGCACGTTGTTTGCCATAATCTCCTGGGTGTCAGCCTCATCAAACCAGTATCGCCTACCAGCCTCAAGTTCGGCAACTGCCTGTGCATAAAGCTGCTCATAGTCTACGCGGTCAGGCAGACGGATTGGACCAGTCAGCGTAACTGCAATAAAACGACGGCAGCCACTGGGATCGCTAAAGACATCCGAGACATTCGCTGTGGCGATGAAAGAGGCAATACGTGGCAACGTGACTTGCTGTTGGCGGTAAGGCTGACGGAGTTTCACACTTGCAAGCTGCATGACATTCTTCAAAAAACCGTCCTGCATCTTGGCAGACAACGTATTAAACTCGTCGATATTGATAAGCAACGACTGTGTCATTGCCCGTAGCGTATTCTGTTTCTCACTGATGACAAGGTTGTCATTATAGCCCCACTGCAACGCTTCGGGCAGCAAACGTTTACAGAAGGTAGACTTCCGATAGCCCTGTCGTGAGATGAGTAGCGGTGCAACACTGTTGCCATGCGAAACATCCAGCCCCATCCATTGTGCCACCATAGCAAGAAACCACGTGTGAAACCAGTCTGCCCACTGTGCATTGTCATTGGGAACACAGTCTGCCAAAGCCTTGATATGGTCCTTTCCGTCCCATCTCCCTCGCAGACTATTGAGGAAGTCGTCCACAGGATTAAAAATCTTGACAAAGTCCGACTCTGTGTATCGTCGGATATCCTTGTCCCACACATCAATACCATCGAGTCGTGCCTTGATGGCGATAGTATTGCGCATGCGTTCATCCGCTGGCACAAAAGGTTCGTTACTTCCTGCCTTTCGGATTTCCGTACAGCCCAAGGCGGTGTTATACCGCATTTCATACTTCCGCTCAAGATAGTCGAGCAGACGACGAGTAATATCATTTTTAAGTCTATCCGACTGTCGCTTTCGCTGATTTACAGCTTTAATGTTCTTAAGATTATTATATTTCATATACGATAGTTTTAAGTTTACGAGTTACTTGTGAGAAAGGAGAAAGGAGAAAAGATAAAGAGTAAAAAGGTTAAACTGTTATTATGTCATTCCCTTACCCTTTTGCACTCTGTCTGCTATATTGGCTCACACAGAGAACACAGAGAAACGGAGGACGCAACTCCCACTGAGAAACCTAAAGGTTTTAAGGAGAGCACAGAGATATAGAAAAGTAAAAGAGAAAAAAGATAGAACTGTTATTGTGTCTTTCTCATATCTGACCTTTTGTCATTCTGTCTGATGACCACATAACAGTTAATCTGTTATTATGTCTTTCTAACATCTGACCTTTTGTCATTCTGTCTGATAAGCCATAGAAAGTTAAACTGTTACTATGTCTTTCCTTATTCTGTCCACCAACACCAAGTGTGTTAGTAGCAAGCACCATTCGTGCGGAGCGTTAACACCAAAGAAATAAGACCTCTATAACAGCTTACTAATTCAACTTCGTGACGCTAAAGTTACCTTCTCTGTCTCTACCAAAACAAGCTAATGTCTTAACTCCTATCACTCCCTTTCACTCCTTGACTCCTTAGTCCCTAATACTCCCAGCTCGTTTGGTAATTGTCATAAACACGTGGGACAGCATAGCCATAACGCTGGAAAAGGTCATTAACCCATTGCTGCTCTTCCTCATTCAGTTTGTTAATCCCCCGATGGTAACGATAATAGACAAAACGACTTCCGAAATGGTCCTCCATAGCACGGCGCAAAGAGCGGTAGTCACTATGCTTCACATCATCAAAAAGATGAGAGAATCCCCACGCCAGTCGTTCTGTCTTCATAGCGTGAAACTCCTTACAGCTATTGCCAGAACGAGCAGAGGGAAGAACAGTCAATGCCGAATGTCGGCTAACAGAGAGTGTCTTACCCACATAATAGCGTAGGCACTGCTCTTTGAGAATACAATCGTGCATAAAGCACACTGCCCAGTCATTGGGCATGTTAGAAAAATCTGTAAACATAAATAGAATGATTTAAGAATAAAACAAAAAGGAAGATGCCTTCAGTTTGTAGAAATTCACGCCTTGCGTGCCGTTGCTCTTCCTAATATCTGCTTGCAAAGATACAACACAGAGGTACCCCTTGTCAAGTTTTTCACGGATTATTTTTATTTTGCTGTCACTCCTATCACCCACTTATAACTTATAACACTTTATAAATCAACAAAATACCGCAAATGTTAAAAATGACAGCAAACAGTTTTCAAACTCGTTGTAGTATATAAAACGTAAGCTGTACCCAGCAGAAAACGTGTCAGTCCTTCTCCTTACGCAGTTCATCAAGATATCGGGCGGTAATGACACCAGAGGGCAAAGCGATAACGGCTATACCGAACAGAGACGAAAGCATACTTACGAAACGACCGACATCGGTGACAGGGCACATATCGCCATAACCTACCGTGGTAAGTGTCACGGTTGCCCAATACAAGGCATCAAAAAAGGAACGGAAGGTCGGTTGACCTGTATATGGATTTATGTGGGGTTCGACATTGAACAGTATAAGTGCCGTTACAAAGATGTAGAGCAGAGCCAAGAACAATACCGAGGACAGGACCTGACGCTCCTTGTGAAGTATGGACAGAAACAGCCGCATCTTGCTCGATATTCCAAACATCTTCAACACCCTCATCAGCCTTAGCAGCCGCACGAACCGGAACAGCTTCAGCGCCAAGTTGAGCAGCGTAACGGCAGGCAAGATGGACAGCAGGTCTATAATAGCCATAAAAGAAAATGGATAGGTAAGGAACGCCGTCTTGCGGTTGTTATGCCTGATGTCAGCCGTACCCCACCTCAGCAGGTAGTCGACGATGAACACGAGCGCAGAGCCCAGCTCCGTGTACCAGAACACCTTGTGCGGTTTCATAAACATAAGCGGCAGTAGGCTTACGAGAATGGCAAGTACCATGAACCAGTCGTAAGCCGTGCCTATTCGGTCGGTATGCGACTGTCGGTCAATAATATCTGCAATCTTCTGTCTATTCATATTACTAAGTGATTTCTTTTGAACGAACGATATTGAATCGGTTAGTCTAAAGAATTGGACACGTCTGTCCAACTCATTAGACTACTTCATGACGGACACACTTCAAGTCTGCCGTCTGCACGTTACCGTAGATACCCCACGCGTAGCGTTCCTTATGGTCGGGGGCGAAGAGCGAACAGAGCTGCGCGCCCGTTATCACAGCCGGATTTGCCACGGCATAGCTCTCCCGTGTGTTCTTTGTGAGCATTTTGTGTGCCGCGTGCCGCAAGCATTCGTTTGCTCGTTCGCAGTTCGCTCCGCTGCAATGGGCAAAGTTGCTACCTAATTGGTTGTATTCTTCGAGGGTCATAGTAGGTTGAATTTGGTTAGTTGTTTCGATTGGATAAGGTAAATTCATTTAGCCTAGCAGTGCCCAAATAGTAGGATTGGTTATGATGTTTGCGAGGATATTCAGAAGTCTTCAAACCATCAACAGCCCGCAAACCAATAGTCGTCTGCCACGCATAGCCTTTCTTACGTTTATGTGGTTCGCTCAGCCGGATATATTCTTCAAAGTCAGTCATCATATTATTTTTATGAGTTGATACTTTATTTGTCATCTGTGTCGTATTGATCAAATCCTTTGAGTTCACTTGCAAGCTCTGGGCTATATAGAAAAGCAATTCAAGGCTTGGTTGTCGGTAATTGCAAACGTAGGAATTCACAATAGTGAAATGCTTATCGGGTTTCTCTGCAAGCCATGTCTGCTTAATCTCTTTCTCAATAAGCACCTTATTTATGTTGTTGGTTAAACCTTCCACCATGTTATATTATATTTGCAAATATAGCAAATGCTCTTGTATCAAGAACAAGAAGAGATGAGAAAACTCCCTTCTCTTTAAATATTGTGTAAGAAGGATTGATAATCTTGCCATTTGTCACTTTGTACGGACGTAAAACATCTGTCACAAATATGCAAGAGGTGTTTGGAGGGCTACAAACATCTCTTGTAAGTTACAACAGATAGGAGAACACATCCTAAACGCTGATTTTATTTTCACGCTCCTATTGCCGACTTTGTGAGGTAGAATGCTGTGAATGTTCTGTTTTTCTTAAAGTCTGATAATGTCCATCCAAGCGGATGTAGATAGGCCTTTAAGGTTTGTAGATCTTTCCATAAAGGTAGGTAGTAATTGAGTTTTGCCGTTTCACAAGCAATGATGAGTGTACCACAATCTGATAATATGCGGTGTAGTTCAGAAAAGGCTTGTGTGGGATTCTGCCAATGAAAATGCGTTTGATAAGCGCAAATAAGGTCGAATTGCTGCGGGGAGAAGCCCGTTTCCTCAATGTTTCGGACAGAAAAAGAGATTGAAGGAGTGTTGAGTTTCTGTGCTTCGGCAATAGCTGTCGCCGAGATGTCTATTCCATAGATATTGCTTTGCGGGAAAGCTTCGTGCAGATGCTGTGTAGATTTTCCGTTTCCCACGCCTACGTCAAGAATATTTTGGGGAGTTTTGTCCATGAGAGGAGCTAGCGACCAGTCAACCATCGGGAGGTAAATTTTGTTCCAAAGCCGCATCATCTGCTTGCCTATCCATCCCTTTGGGTTCTTAGATTGCTTGATAAGATGCCTAAAAAGTCCCCATGTGGCTATGCTCACAAGGATGACGAGTAATAAATATGTCATATATTTTTTTGTGTACTGAAGGGTGATGAAATAAAAAAATCCCGGTAATTTCCTATGATTACCGGGATTAAATTATCTTGTAATAGGTGCAGATTCTATGCTTATTTCACTTCCTCAAAGTCGGCATCTTGGATGTCATCAGCGGAGTTGCTGGCATTATCCTGTGCTTGTTGGCCGCCTTGTGCACCTTGTGCATCGGCGCCGGGTTGTGCTCCACCTTGATACATCTGTGCGCTGGCAGCTTGAACAGCTGCATTGAGGGCTGCGGTTGCAGTGTCGATAGCGGCAACATCGCCTGCCTTATGCGCATCTTTCAGTTGCTGGAGAGCAGTCTCGATAGGCGCTTTCTTGTCTGCAGGAATCTTGTCTGCATTGTCTTTCAAGAAGTTTTCGGTGGTGAAAATCATTGAGTCAGCTTGATTCAGCTTGTCAATCTTCTCACGTTCTGCCTTGTCTGCTGCTGCATTTTGTTCTGCTTCAGCCTTCATTTTGTCGATTTCCTCTTGGCTAAGACCACTTGAAGCTTCGATGCGAATCTTCTGTTCCTTACCGGTGGCCTTATCTTTTGCGCTTACGTTTAGAATACCGTTAGCGTCAATATCGAAGGTAACTTCAATCTGAGGAACGCCACGACGTGCTGGTGCAATACCCTCGAGGTTGAATTGTCCGATGCTCTTGTTCTGTGAAGCCATTGGGCGTTCGCCTTGCAACACATGGATTGTAACGGCTGTTTGATTATCTGCTGCAGTAGAGAATGTTTCACTCTTCTTGCAAGGGATAGTTGTATTTGCCTCAATCAACTTGGTCATTACGCCACCCATTGTCTCAATACCCAAGGTCAATGGAGTTACATCGAGCAATACAATGTTTCCAACACCGCTCTCCTTATTAAGAATTGCACCCTGAATTGCAGCTCCAACAGCCACTACTTCATCAGGATTTACACCCTTAGAAGGCTCTTTTCCAAAGTAGTTTTTAACCAAAGTCTGCACTGCAGGAATACGGCTTGAACCACCAACGAGAATCACTTCGTCGATATCTGAGGTTTGTAAGTTAGCGTCACGAACGGCATTCTGGCATGGAACTAAACATGCTTGGATGAGGTCATGAGCTAATTTTTCAAACTGAGCACGAGTCAAAGTCTTTACCAAATGCTTTGGAACACCACCCTCAGCAGAGATATATGGCAAGTTGATTTCTGTAGAAGTAGAACTTGAAAGCTCAATCTTTGCCTTCTCAGCAGCCTCTTTCAAACGTTGCATAGCCATTGGGTCCTTGGTCAAATCGATACCTTCGTCGGCCTTGAAACCATCTGCAAGCCACTTGATAATGACTTGGTCGAAGTCGTCACCACCAAGGTGTGTGTCACCATTTGTAGACAAAACTTCAAACACTCCGCCACCAAACTCAAGGATAGAGATATCAAATGTACCACCACCAAGGTCGAAAACGGCAATCTTCATGTCTTTGTTTGCCTTGTCAACTCCATAAGCTAACGCTGCTGCAGTAGGCTCATTTACGATGCGTTGAACCTTTAAGCCTGCAATCTCTCCAGCCTCTTTAGTTGCCTGACGCTGTGAATCTGAGAAGTAAGCAGGTACAGTTATGACTGCTTCTGAAACCTCTTGTCCAAGGTAATCTTCTGCAGTTTTCTTCATCTTTTGAAGTATCATAGCAGATATTTCCTGTGGAGTATATTTGCGACCTTCTATTTCTACGCGTGGATATCCATTGTCGTTAACCACTGTATAAGGCATTGCTTCTGCCTCTTTACGGCTTTGTTCATAGGTCTCTCCCATGAAACGTTTGATTGAATAGACGGTGTTCTTCGGGTTAGTAATAGCCTGTCGTTTTGCAGGATCACCCACTTTACGCTCACCATCCTTTAAGAAACCAATAACAGAAGGAGTTGTTCTCTTACCTTCGCTGTTAGCAATTACAACTGGTTCGTTACCTTCAAATACAGCAACACAGCTGTTAGTAGTACCTAAGTCGATTCCAATAATCTTTCCCATAATTGTATATATATTATTATTTTTTATTCGTTTAATTGACTCTTCGGAACTTTTCCAAAGACATTTCATAACTAACAAACCACGTGCCAAGGTCGACACGTGGTTTGATTGTGACAAAATCGGGTGACAATATGTCATATTTTATCACCAAAAATCTATTGCTTTTCGATGCTTATCTTGTCTTTTTGTTGTGTATTCTGTATTTTTTTATAGCTCAAACACATGTCAAAAATGACACAAACTAATGTCACAACAGGAAGTAATATCCATAAAACTGAAAGCTCAAACGTCATTACTAACCATGTGGAAAGGGCTGCTATAATTGCAAATTCGATAACACCCCACACCCAAGCTGCCGTGAAACTACTGCGTGCAATGACTTGTTTGGTGGTGAGAAAAACGATAAACCAAAGTCCCATCCACAACTTCATGTCAATCTTTGGGCCAATGATGACATCCCAATTGATGTTCAGTTGAAGGGCGTGAAAAAGCAAAAGCCAAAGCGAAGTTAATGCCGTGAGACTGAAAAATACGAGTAGGTTTCTTATAAAAAGGTGTGTAGTCTGAGCCAACAATCTTTCCTTTGCCGTGAAAGGTGGCTGAGAAACTTCTGTGCTTAGCTTTGATTTTTCGGTAAATCTCGGATCACCTATGGTTAAAAAACCGATAGATAGGGTCAAGAGAAGCACAATAACTGGCTCTGAAAGCAAGGTCGAAATGCCGAGAATGCAAAGCGAAAGCATGGTGACTGCCATGGCCAAACTTTTTAATTTAAGCTTGTTGCAGTCGTTTAATACGATTAAATAGCGTTTGAAATCAAAGTTTTTCATCATTTTTTTTATGAATTATATTTGGGTTGAAAAAGTTAATCATGAGCACATCTGTATGCAATAGGTTTGCGTTTATTTTGTCTGCCGCATCTGTTTCTCATGCATTCATTATGTAATCTGCATCAAATGGTGCTGTTGTTTGCGTCATTTCATCGTGTCATCTGCGTCATTTCATACCACAATCTGCGTCATTTTACTCAATAATTTCATTGCAATCTACTCTTCTTTTGAGGTGTCTGTCCCTAAGGCCAGCAGCAATAATAGCGCAAAAAATGGAGTGGTGACAAAGGAAATTAAGATCCATAGGACTGCACTTCGCTTCTTTCTCGTTGCCAAAAAGCCCACAAGAACGTAACAACCCAAAAAGAGCGCTGCGACGAGTACAGCCATACCTAAAGCTGCAATGGGCCCCCAGCGTTCAAAAAATCCGCTGTTTGAGTGATAGGGTGCAGTTGTTTTTGAACTTGCTTCGACGCTGTCTTCATTTTCTGTCAACTTGTATGGTGTGTTATAGTCTTTTAGTTCAAATTTGACAATGAAGGTCTTTGCTTGGTCATTCTTTGCCACTGACCTATAATAGGCATAGGATTCATCAGCTTTAAAGGCTGGAAGCGTAATCGTTTTTGTTTCTCCCGGCGAGAGATATACCTCTTTATAATAGTTCTCATTGTCGATGGTTTGTCCCATCATATCAATGTAAGTAAGGTTGAAACAAATATCTTTTATTAACTCCTTAGTATTATTTTTTAGTGAGATTCGGGCATCGTCGTCGTTCAACGCCTGTTCATAGTCGAGCATAGTCACGGCATTTGTGCTGTCAACGGAGGTTGCAAAAGAGAGTGACGAAAGCAACATTACCGTGAAAAACAAAAAGATTCTTTTCATAATAATATGTATTTTAGGATGTATTATGCGGTTTGTATTGCCGGTTTTTCTTTTATTCCTTTCAACCAGTTGCCTCGGAATAGGCGATAAAGGAAGATTGATCCGCGGAAGGTTAGTTCGATTGCCATCGCTGTCCAGACACCTTTCAGCCCATAATCTCGGGCAAGCCATGCCGCAAGCGTTAGTCGAACACACCACATTGAAACAAGATTCATGATGGCAGGACGTAGGGTATCACCGGCGCCTACACATATACTATATACCACAATTGACGCTGCAAAGAAGGGTTCGGCAAAGGCTTCAATGCGTAAAATCATTGTGCCGAGCGTGCGGATAGATTCAACAGGGCTTAGGAGTCCAATCATTTCGGGAGCAAAAATATACATAATCAGTCCCATAAAAGCCATGACAAGCATCCCTAAGCCTACGGTCATGTGAGCAAAACTCTTACAAAGGTCCTTGCGTCCAGCACCATAAGTCTGGCCCACTAAAGTCGTTGCAGCGTCGCCTATGCCATAACCTGGCATGTAACAAAGGCTTTCTGCAGTGATAGCAAAGGAGTTAGAAGCGATGGCAATGTTGCCTAATGGCGCTACGATTAGCGTGCTAACAATCTGTGCTCCGCTCATTAACACCGACTGAATTGCCATGGGAAGACTGATTCGAATGGCTTTAGTTACATAGTCCCAAACCCATTTAAATGGCACGTTGTCAAGCTGAAGTGCTAATATTTTGTTACGTCTTGTGGCCATCCAAGCTATCGGAAGTGAAGTAGAAATATATGCCATTGAGGTGCCGATTGCCGCACCTACCACGCCCAAATGCAACATATAGATGAACAAGTAGTTGAAAATCACGTCAAGAACACACAACAAAACGCTCATAAAACTCGGTAATTGCATGTTGCCAGAACACTTGATCATGGACGCCGAAAGATGGAAAAGTAGGATGAAAGGCATGGTTAATGAGAACACCAAATAGTATTGAGAGGCGTCGTGATTAATGTCATTTCCTCCCCCTAACCACAATGGAAGTACGGAGTGAATTGACGTGCCTATAGCGGCTATAATGAGGCTAAAGGCGAGACCACAAAGCAGTCCATGCCGAAAGACTTGACGTGCTTTGAAGAAGTCATTCGCACCAATGAAGTGGGAAACTTGTACCGAAAAGCCCATCGATGCAGCACTCATTACACTACCCATTAGCCATGTTGTAGACTCTACTAAGCCTATACTTGCTGAGGCTTCTGCCCCAAGATGTCCCACCATGGAGGCGTCAATGAAGAACATCATGACTATAGTGATCTGGGCTAATATAGAGGGAATACTCAAACTTACAATCAGTTTGAGTTTCTCATTCTGTGACATGGGCAGGCCATTACGGATGTTTGCTAATAGCGCTTCACTCTTTTTGTTTCCTAACATACCTTGTTTTAATGGTACAAAATTAATAGATTTTCGGGTAAATCACAAAAAAAACGATTCCATATTCCTATGAAACCGTCTGTCTCTCAAATCTATCAAGTTTTCTTTTACTTTCTCTTTATGTGTTATCTATTCTGAAACAATCTTTTCATTTACCTTTCAAGACTAACCTATGTCCTTTTTGTAGTGACTCTCTAAATCCTGTTTACCTGAATCTTTTACCTTATAATACCTTTAAAGATCTTTTATTTTACCTAAAACCAAATACCTATTCTAAACTTAATCTCTTTGTCTGTCTAACCTAAAACCTTTGTCGTTATCTCAATCTTTTACCTCTTTTAGACGATGCAAAGATAGGAACGATTTCTCTTTCTGCCATATTTTTGAACGCAAAATTATGGAAATAATGTCGTTTTTTGACTTAAATCAAGCAGTTGTGTACGTGCACATATGGTTCGTTTTAATGTAAACATACACATAAGTCAAGTTGACTCATGTGCATGTTAATTACACCTTATATTATATATCCTATCTTTATAGCGGTGTTTTATCGTCTATTTCTCTGCCTTTATGCCTGCAAGTGTGACATCATAGATGCGCATTGAATGGCTGGGGAGGTCGTATTGACCTTCTGAATTGCTTTTGCTCAGGGCATAAGGTACATATACTCGCCATCTGTCTCCTACGTGCATGTGTTGCAAAGCGGTTGCAAAACCATCGCATTGTGCATTTACTGCAATCTCAATAGGGGCGCTAACATTGGGATTAAAGACTTCTGTTGTCCAGCTCTGACTAAAGATTTTGCCGTCAGGATAAGTTGCAGAAGGAATCAATCGCTTTTGAACATGCACATAAACACTATCATTGTAGACTGGTGTTTTTGTCCCTGTACCATTCTCTAACACCTTAACCACGATGTGATCTTCAGGCTTTTGGAGTTCATTTCCTAAGGACCAACTACGTAAAATCTTGATATTTGAGTTTGTCGATGAAGCCGTTTGAGCTTCCTTATAGACTTTATTGAAGTACTCGTTATTACGAGATTGCCAATTAGAAAACTCATTGTTTGAGTCGCCTTCTTCCTTACATGACGTTACCACGCAGGTGGTAATCATGAGCAACAGGATATATAATAGGTTACGTTTCATTCTTTTACATTAAGTTTTTTCAGTAGACTTGAGATGCTAACACGCTCTTCCATGATGCCACGTAGGGCGTCGATGTCTACTCGTTCCTGCTTCATTGTGTCACGATAGCGCAGTGTTACCTTGTGATCTTTTGGTGTATCGTGGTCAACAGTAACACAGAATGGTGTACCAACTGCATCTTGTCGGCGATAACGTTTACCGATAGAATCCTTTGGATCGCCATAGTGTGTGTTGAAATGGAACTTCAAGTCGTCAACAATCTGTTGAGCAAGTTCTGGCAGTCCGTCTTTCTTATCGAGTGGGAATACGGCACATTTCACTGGTGCTAAAGCCTCTGGAAGCTTCAATACCACACGAGTCTCGCCATTTTCAAGCTGCTCTTCCGTGTAACTATGACAGAGAACAGAAAGGAACATGCGGTCAACACCGATAGAAGTCTCTACATCATACGGAGTATAATTCTCGTTCTTATCGGGATCAAAGTATTTAATTGAACGACCACTAAACTTCTCATGCTGACTAAGATCAAAGTCAGTACGCGAATGAATGCCTTCAACCTCCTTGAAACCAAACGGCATATGGAACTCTATATCAGTAGCCGCGTTGGCGTAATGTGCCAGCTTTTCATGGTCATGAAAGCGGTAGTTCTCGTCGCCCATACCAAGAGCTTCGTGCCAAGCTAAACGGTGTTTCTTCCAATATTCGAACCATTTCATCTCAGTACCAGGCTGACAAAAGAACTGCATTTCCATTTGTTCGAACTCACGCATACGGAATACAAACTGTCTCGCTACTATCTCGTTACGGAATGCTTTGCCGATTTGACAGATGCCAAAAGGAAGCTTCATGCGACCTGTTTTCTGTACGTTTAGATAATTAACAAAGATGCCTTGCGCAGTTTCCGGACGCAAATAGATTTTGTTTGTCTGGTCACTTAGAGAACCAACTTCGGTAGAAAACATCAAGTTAAATTGGCGAACGTCCGTCCAATTCTTTGTACCACTGATGGGATCTACTATTCCTTCGTCAATAATGATTTGTTTTAGAGCTTCCAAATCGGGACCTTGCATGGCCTGAGTATAGCGTTCATGCAATGCATCGCGCTTCTTTTGGTTTTCCAAAACACGTATGTTGGTCTCGCGGAACTTGCCTTCTTCAAAGCTGTCACCAAACTTCTTAGCAGCTTTAGCAACTTCTTTTTCAATCTTTTCATCGTACTTTGCTATTTGATCTTCAATGAGAACATCTGCACGATAGCGTTTCTTTGAGTCGCGGTTGTCAATCAATGGGTCATTGAAAGCATCCACATGGCCACTCGCTTTCCATACCGTGGGGTGCATAAAGATGCTTGCATCGATACCAACGATATTGTTATGAAGCAGTACCATGCTTTTCCACCAGTACTCTTTAATATTGTTTTTCAGCTCAACACCATTCTGACCATAGTCATAAACGGCTGCAAGTCCGTCATAAATCTCACTGCTTGGGAAGACAAAACCATACTCTTTACAATGGCTAACTATCTTCTTGAAAACATCTTCTTGTGCCATAATAATCTTTTGTTCAATTTCTTTTCTGCAAAGATACAATAAATATCGTGAAACGGCTCGGCTTTTATTATTTTTTTATATTCGTCGAAAGGTAATGCTTTTCATGCTAAACTGAATCGCTTTTCTGCTGGAACAATTTTATAATCACAAACAAAACAGGTGTACAACTTCTTTGAATCATGAAAAAAAGCTGCCCTTAAAAGACTGCCGTTCTTGTTATTTTCCGTTGTCAATATCCTTATAGCGTGTTATTTTCTGCCCTCTTTTAGTTTGCGCAGGCTATCTGCAGAACTTCTTTTTACCATCATTTTATGGCACAGTTTCATAGCTATTGGCGGGTATAAACAAAGTTGTCAAACGTCAGCTTGTTGTCCTTGATATAGCCTTCCACAACCTTTTGTTTGTCCGTTCCCCGCACTTTATACGTCAAGGTCACTTTGGGTGCATTGTATTTATAGGCACCATGCTCGACTCCCGACTTGTTGTTGTTGAACATTGTGCATGAAAAATCTTTCTCTCTAAACGTTAATATCTTCATGCCATCACTCTTTTGAGGGCCTGCCCAGGCAGTTCCGTCTAACGAAGATGGGGTATTATCATCGTTGGAAAAAGCCATACAAGCATATATAATGCCCACAATTGCGAGCAATATCAGTACATGTTTTTTCATAACTCCTAATTTTTTATTCGTTCTGCAAATGTAGTTGATTTTTTCAAACAAAGCAAGTTTTTGTATCATTCTTATCTCTTTTTTAGTTGAAAAAAGATGACTTGTGATGTTTTCACAATGGGGTTGAATAAAATGTTAATATTTATCAGTAATATTTACAAGTGATATGATTTCCTGAAGCTATTCAAAACAAAAGGCTTGGTGGCTTAAAATAGCAGCTGTTTTTAAGCGTTTTGCAAGATAATGAAAATCAGATGGTTGTGATTTTTGAATGGAAAGACCTCCGTGTTTGTGGCTGATAATCTCGTGCTTTTATCGTTTTTTCGATGCCGTTTGAGGCTAATTGCAATGTAATTTAACTCATTCTTCATTGTAAATCGGCTTCAATCATGCAATGAAGTGGGGCAGATTGCAACGCCAAACCATTCATTTCATGCCCTTAAATCTATGTCATTGTTCTTTAAACTCACTTTTTTACTGAAATCGGACGTTTCGATTTGCGTGTTTATCTCTATTTGAAAACTTCCTAAAGTGTTAAAAAATAGAGCTTATTTTTACAAAAATAAAACAATGATGTGTGCTGTATCTTGTCGATATTAGGTCCAAAAATAAAAGTTTTTTCTCTTGAATCATCCCCAAATCAACAACAAAACATAAGTCAGAAAAGTATGGTTTTTATACGCTTCCACTACGCATTAACAAGGTAAAAGTGTCTTTTATTGCCGCATATAAATTCATTTTAAGGCGCGGGTTGCTTTTTGTTGCAAGCTGCCAAGCGTCAAACTTTCTGACATCGTGAAAGGTTTTTATTTGCGTAATTCAATATTTTTCCTTACCTTTGTAGCTATTGTAATAAATACCAAGCATTAAACAATCAATTCATGGACGACGAAATAAAAGATAACGAGGCTATAAACGAGGAAGAAAACCAAGCGGCCGACGCGCACTCTGATTATAAACCGGCAGACAGATTCGATGCTTCTGCCGTGCATCACCTTAGCGGAATGTACAAGAATTGGTTTCTTGACTATGCAAGCTATGTGATATTAGAGCGTGCTG
>ERZ772945.919-NODE-919-length-22103-cov-10.012291_pt1 | contig 22103 bp, 13 predicted proteins | sample MGYA00511681_ERZ772945 | MGnify/ENA primary metagenome ERZ772945 (study PRJEB29015, sample SAMEA2737943) | human oral metagenome | biome: human oral; feature: human-associated habitat; material: dental | place: China | collected 2143 ...
GCGCGCCGGGTCCGCGAGACCGGCTGCATGACGCTGGGCGTGCGGGCCCTCACCGGGCCGGTGCCCCTGCGCAGCCGGCTGGGCAACCGGGCGACCGCGCTGCTGTTCCGCGGGGCGACCGGGTGGCGGCTGCGCGACACCCAGACCGGTCTGCGCGGCTACCCGGCCGGCGGGCTGGAGTGGCTGCTGGAGGTTCCCGGCGACCGGTACGAGTACGAGCTGTCGGCCCTGCTGCGGGCCCGCGAGCTGGGGATGGCGGTCGAGGAGGTCGAGATCGCCACTGTCTACGAGCCCGGCAACGCCTCCTCCCACTTCCGCCCGCTGCGGGACTCGGCGCGGATCTACGCCCCGCTGCTGCGCTTCACGGGGGCGTCGCTGGCGAGCTTCGTCATCGACTGGGTCGGGGTCGTGGTGCTGCACCTGCTCACCGGGAACCTGCTGGCTAGCGTGGTGGTGGCGAGGCTGATCAGCGGTGCCGCCAACTTCTTCATGAACCGGCGCGTCTTCCGGGCGGCGCCGGGGACGGTGGGGCGCACGGCGGTGCGCTACGCGGCGCTCGCCCTCGCCCTGGTCGCGGCGAGCTACCTCGCGCTGGCCGCGCTGACCGGGATCGGCATCCCGCTGGGCGTCGCCAAGGTCGTGGGCGACAGCGCGATCTACGTGGCCAGCTATGCGATCCAGCGCCGGGTCGTGTTCCGGGAGAAGGTCTGAACCGAGGGACGCGGCGGACCCGAGCGCTCAGAAGGGCGGAATGGCATCGAGCAGGGGCGTCAGGCCGAGGGTGTGGAGGGCGCGGGGGTAGGGGGTGGTCTCGAAGTCGCCGGGGTTCTCGCCAGGACGGGGGCCGCGGGTCGTGATCACCGTGGCCGTCTCCCGGCCGGGACCGGGAGCGACGTCGCCGGCAGTGGAGCCGATGCTGAGACCGTGGTCAGCAGCGGAGCCGGGGCTGGTGAATGCGGAGCTGGTCAGGCCCTTGTCGAGGCGGGCCAAGACGTCGGGCGTGATCGCACGGGCCAGGGGGTCCGGGACGCGGGTGGCGGGGCGGGCATACTGACGGGGCCCGACGCACCGGGCCAGCATGATGACCGACCCGTCGCTTTCGCGCCGGTAACGAGCGCCGCTGGGTGTGCGCCAGATCAGCGCGCCCCCGGGCGTGCGGGTGAGGGCCCAGCCGGGAGTGTGCTTGAGGCGGTGGTGGGCACGGCACAGGCAGGTCAGGTTCTCCAGGCTCGTGGCGCCGCCGTCCTCCCAGGCGATGACGTGGTCGATATCGCAGCCCCGAGCGGGACGCTCGCAGCCCGGGTGCGTGCATGAGCGGTCACGGGCCCGTACCAGATCGGCCAGAGCAGCCGGTGGCCGGTAGCGGGTGCGCCCCACATCCACCACAGCGCCCGACAGCGGGTCGGTGACCAGGCGCCGCCACGTCCCGCCGGCTGCCAAAGCCACGGCCACCGCAGCCGGCACCGGCACCCTTCTACCGCCAGAACCCAGGCACGCCTCCATAGCCCTCATAGTCCTCGCAGACCACGCGGCCGGTGCGGCCGGTGCGGCCGGTACGGTCGGCGCGGCCGGTACGGTCGGCGCGGTTGGGACGGTCGGTGCAGTCGGGACGGATTGTGCGGCCCGGGCGAGCGCGGACGACGCCTCAGCGGTCGCGCCGGCGCCCGAGCAGCCGCAGGCGGTGTAGAGCCTATCGGCGGGGTCGTCGCCGGAAGTCGCGGCGGTACCGCGAGAGCAGCAGGGAACGCGCGCAGTGGTGCCGGGCGGCCCGGCCCCGGTCGCGGTGGCATCCGAGTCTCCCGCCTCAAGGCTGGAAGAGGCGTTGTCGTGCGGGGTGCTCCCCTCTGGTTGGGGGCCGAGGAGGCTTGTGAGGTGGTCCAGGGGGACGGTGACGTCGATGTTGACGCTCAGTCCCGGCGGCAGGGGCACAGGATCAGTCCCCGAGGGCGTCCACCACGGTCCCGTGTGGCAGACCAGACCGCTGAGCGCGCCCAGCAACCCCTCCAGGGGCACACCGTCAGGCGTCAGCCCCATCTCATCGATATACGTAACATCGCTTACACCCGCCGGGCCCGTGGCACCTGCGGCGTCCGCCTGGTCCGCGGCGTCCGTCGGACCCTCAAAACCCGTGAACCTCAACGGACCCGCCGGATTCGCAGGGCTGGTCACGCAGGCCGCGGCGCTCCCGGTGGTGCTCGTGCACTCGCCCCCGCCGAGGGTCCCGGACCCGGCTGCGCCCACCGGGCCCGCGACAGCGGTCTCAATGATCCCGGTGTCCCCGGCGCCTCCGGCGTTCCCGGTGTCCCCGACATTTCCGACCGTGTCGGCCGCGTCGGCCGCGTCGGCCGTGTCGGCCATGTCGGCCTTGGCGTTCGCGGCTGCGGTGGCTTGGCACTGGCTGGTGCGCAGGGCGTGCAGACTGATAGAGGTCAGGGCGTCGGCGCGCAGCTGTCCCAGGGTCCGCTCGTCTCCGCAGGCGCGGGCGGAGGCGGCGATGGCGTCCAGGGTCGCATCCAGCAGAATAGCGTCGGCCCGGGGCACCAGCGCCCGCATCTCGCACACCCCCGTGCCCGCCGTTCGCGGCCGCGACACATGACGTCCCGCAGCATTACGGCGCGCCCGGCGGCTGGTGCCCTCAGGGTCCAGAGCCGCTAGCGCCCGGTCCACGTCCCGCCCCACCTGCGCGCACGTGCGCCGCACGGCCCGCCCCAGCACCTGGTCCTGCACCGCGGCAGCCACACCGACCGGCTCCCCGCCCAGACGGCGCACCAGCACGCCCGCCTTGGACGAGTCCAGCAGACCCACCCGGTGCAGGCCACTGACCGGCGCAAGCATCTCGTCGAGCAGGCCCGCGCCCCGGTCCACCACCCGGCCCGCCGTCAGCCGCGACACCCCCGTACGGCAGGCCACCTCGCCGGCTGCGTTCCACCGCCCCGCCCCAGACAGACCAAACGAAACCGACACATCCATGCCGTCCCGCCCGGCCCGGTGGGCCAGACCATCATCTCGATCATCAGCCAGCTCGTCGCCCCGGCCGTCAGCCCGACTGCCCCGATCGTCAACCAGGCCGTCCTGACTGACGTTCCGGCTGCTCTGCGGCTGGTAGGGCAGGCCGCTCATCTCCGGGCAGCGAGCCATGCACGCCGCCGCCACCGCCTGGGCCCACTGGGCCCACCCCGCCAGACGACCGCACGCCCCCACGAGCTCACTGAGCGCATCCACGCCAAGGTCCACCAGCGCGCCCGCACCCCGGCCATTCACCACCACCGACTCCGCAGCCTCTACCAGAGCCTGCTCACCAGGATCCACGAACTCCCCGAGGAACCCGACATCAGCAGCACCGGCCCCGGCAGATCCGGCACCCGCAGCCCCGCCGTCGGCCGGAGCCGGAGCGAGCAGGGGCGCCATCGCGCGCTCGACCACGCTCGCCAGAGCCGCCCCCGGCACCATCCCCGACAACATCGCCAATGCGTCCCCAACGCCCCCGGCACGGTCGGAAACACCCTCTGGCGGCAGGGCGCCGACGTCCCCGCCCGCACCACCCGGCACGGACGGCTCGGCACCGCAACCTTCGAACATATGTACAGAATAGCATTCCGCACCCCTCGAAGCAACCCCAGGAACCGCCGAGAATCAGCAGAATCCTGCGACTCTCCCAGCCACAGCAACCCACGCGCGCGACGACTCCCCTCGGGGACGACGGCGATGGGGGCCAGGCCGGCGTTTCATGCACGCGGAGGCACCCCACGGCCGGCCCCTCGCAGCCGGCCCCGAGGCCTCGCCCTGGCCCAGGGCATCAACCCTCAGAGCCCCCGGTCCCCGGGCCGCACGAGGCCGGCCTCGTAGGCGGCGATGACGAGCTGAGCGCGGTCGCGGGCGCCCAGGCGCGCCAGCAGCGCGGTAATGTGGCTGCGACAGGTGGCCCGCCTGATGCCGAGTTCGGTCTCGATCTCCGCGTTGGACATCCCCTGGGCGATGAGCACGAGCACCTCGCGCTGGCGCGGAGTCAGACGCCCCAGCGCCGGGGCCGGGTCGTCCCCGCCCGGGCCGACCGCGGCTGTGCCCGCACCACCGCCCCCGCCCCGCGCCACCAGCGTCGTCACCACCTGGGGACTGAGCAGCGACTGTCCCGCGTGGACGGTGCGCACGGCGTCGACGACCGCCTGCGGACTGGCATCCTTGAGGAGGAACCCCGAGGCGCCGGCCCGCAGTGCCCCCAGCACGTACTCCTCGACCTCGAACATGGTCAGGACGAGCACGCGCGTGCCCGCGAGCGCCGGGTCGGCGCAGATGCGGCGGGTGGCCTCGATGCCGGAGAGCCCGGGCATCTGAATGTCCATGACGACGACGTCGGGGCGCGCCCCGGCCGCCAGTGCGACGGCCTCGGCCCCGTCCACGGCCTGGCCGACGACCGTCAGATCGGGCTCGGCGTTCATGAGCGCGGCGAAGGAGGCGCGCAGGAGCGCCTGGTCCTCGGCGATGAGTATCCGGATGGGATCGGGCGCCGGCTCATTCGGCCCGGTCGTCTCGGCGGCCGGCTCAGCACCCGGGCCTGTCGTCGATCCGGCTCGCTCATCCATGGCGGCTCCCCGCCTCTGCGTGCTCCGGACTCGGCGAGCTCGACGTCCCCAAGGAGCCGGCGGGCCCCGCTGCCGGGTGGTCTCCGGGCCCTCCGCCCCGATCGGGCTGCGCCGCGAGCAGCGACGGAAACGACGGAAGCGGTAGAACGGCCTCGACGGAGAAGCCGGCCCCCGCCGTCAGTGTCCCGCCCAGGGCCTCGACCCGCTCGCGCAGGCCCCGCAGGCCCTGGCCGGCCCCGGGCCGCGGCTCCCAGCCGGGAGCCGGCCCGTCGTCGACGACGGCGACGCGCAGCCGGGCCCCCTCCTGCCGGACGACGACGCGGGCACGGGTGGGCCCGGCGTGACGGACGGTGTTGGTCAGCGCCTCTTCGACGACCCGGGCCATCACCTCCCCCACCCCAGAAGGCCGGGCTCCCCGGACTCCTCGGATACCGCACGAGCCGTCGTCGGCCTCATCCTCGACCTCAACCTCGACCGTGACGCCGGCGCGACGAGCCCGGCGAACGGCACGGGCGAGAGCGTGCTCCAGGTCGGCTTCAACGACGCCGCCATCGCCACCGGCGCCACCGGCTCTCGGCGCCCATCCCCCGGTTCGCGCCTTCGGGTCCTCCGGCGTCGATGGTGCGGAGTCCTCGCGCAGCACGGACAGCATGCGCCGCAGCCCGTCGGTCGCCTCGCGTGACGTCTCCTCGACGTCGTGCAGGGCACGGCGCAGGCCCTCGGGGCCGGTCTCGAGACGCTGCGCCACGGCGGAGCGCACCGTGATGGCGCCCAGGCTCCCGGAGACGACGTCGTGCAGCTCGCGGGCGATGACAAGACGGTCCTCCGCCACGGCCCGAGCCGCCACCTCGCGGGTCAGCGCCCGCTCATAGCTGCGGCGGTCGCGGCGACGCAGCCACAGGGCCGAGACCACCAGGCCGGCGACGACGGCCAGCACCCCCGCCCGGACGGGAGGCGTCGGCGTCGGGGAGACCCCGACGACCATGATCGCGACCACGAGGAGTATCAGGCAGTTGGTGACCACGCTCCCCAGCATGGAGCGGCGCGACGGAACAGCGGGTGCGGACACCCGGTCAGTCTAGGAAGGCACGGTCCCGACCTCATCGAACCACGGTTCGACAGCCCCCGGTCCTATGCGCCCGGCCGCTCTCCCCGCTGCGGCCGATGCGCGCCGCGGCGGACAGGGGCGAGGTTCGCCCCATGATCGTCATCGAGAATCTCGTCAAACGTCACGGCCGGCGGGAGGTGCTCCACGGCATCAGCCTGGAGGCCCGGCCCGGGCGCGTCACCGGCTTCGTGGGGCCCAACGGCGAGGGGTCCCACACCCCCGACGAGTGGCCGACGCTCGAGGAGTACAACAGGGCCTGGGCCGAGCTGGGGGCGAGCGAGAACGAGATACCCATGACGGGCGAGGAATACACCCGCGGCGTGCTCATGATCTGCTTCGACCGGGACATCGGCGAGCTCGCGGCCCACGAGATCGTGTGGGCGCGCGGCGGCGTGTGGGGACGCGACTTCTTCTGGCTCCGCGACGACGGCCCGGCATACGCGGTGTGCTACTTCCCCGGCGCGCTCGATCGGGAGGCGCTCGAGGCCCTCGCCGCAGAGCTTAGGGCCTGTCCCGGCGTCGTGAGCGTGGACCTCGACTGGGTGGGGTGTGATGAGGAGGATGAGTCTGCGGAGCTGGCATACCTGCCGCAGCAATACTACCTCAGGGCGTCGCGGTTCATAGGCGCGTGGAACACGGTCAAGTGCAACGGGAGGGCGACGATCGCGGTTCTGGACTCGGGCTTCGACATTGGTCACCCCGATCTTGTCGGCAACCTCCTGCCGGGCATTGATGCCACGAAGGAGGAAGGCTCTCCACTCACCTCCAGCCTTGCCGACGTGGACGGACATGGCACTAAGGTGGCGGGGGTGGCCTCCGCCGTCGCCGGTGACCTCACCGGCATCGACGGGGCGTCGTACAACGCCAAGGTACTTCCGATACGCGTCAAAGACGATGCTGGTCATATCCGTTGGCAATATGTCTGTACTGCACTCAAGTATGTCGATGGTTGCCAGCAGCAAGTCCAGGTCGTGAACATGAGCTTTAGTTTTCCAAATAGCTCCGTAGAGGCGCAGCGTTTGGCAAGCGACCTGCGCGCGAAGGGGACCGTGCTCGTTGCGGCTGCGGGAAACCAGTATATGAGCGGGGGACCGCTTCACATATACAGGTACCCTGCTTGCTTCGAGGACGTTATCAGCGTCGGGTCGATAGACGCGTCGGACACGATCGCCCCCGACTCGAACCGCAACCCCCGCGTCGACCTCTGCGCTCCGGGCGTGGGCGTGTACACGACGTCCAACCCGCTCGCGACGGGCGCTCAGTACGCCACGGTGTCGGGCACCTCCTTCGCCACCCCGCAGGTTTCCGCCGCCGCAGCGCTCCTCAAGGTCGAGCATCCGTTCTGGGGCCCCGACCTCATTGAGCGGGCGCTGGAGGCCACCGCGCGCGACCTTGGTAATGTGGGGCGTGACGACACCTACGGTCATGGTGCGCTCAACGCGGAGGCGGCGGTCGCCTGGCTGCCCCCTGCCGACAGCAGCGTTCCCGAGCTGTGGCTCGACCGTGGTGACGTGGAGCTAGGCCCTGACGGCGCGCACGGCTATGACAGCTCGGGCTCCGAGCTGCGCTCCGCCTCTCAGTCCGTCATCGTGCGTCAGGCGGATGGCCCGGCCACGGCCCATTCCATAAGGGTAGTGAGCGAGGGGGCGTGGGACGTGACCCTGGACGGCGTGCGCTTCGATGGTGACCGCCCTCTGCTCGACCTCTCGCCGTCGGCGTCGGTCCGCGTCAGGCTGCGCGGGTCCTCCGAGGCCATCGGGCGCTCGGCCACGGCGGCGACCGTGCGCGTGCCGCAGGGCGCCTCTGCGGTCTTCCAGTCGTTCTCGGAGGGCAGCCTGCGCGCCGAGTCAGCGGGCAGGGGCGCTGTCGTGGGCGGGTCGGCGCAGGAGGCCTCGGGCTCGATCACCTTTGTAAGCGGCACCGTGGAGGCCGTCGCCCGGGGTGGGGGCCTGAACATGGCCGCAGCCATAGGGGGCGGCAGCGACCAGACCAATGGTCCCATCGTCATCGACGGCGGCACCGTCAAGGCCTCGATCGAGGGGGGCATCACCATCACCTCGGCGATAGGGTGCTGCTCTGCCGGGCGGAGCAAGGGCCCGGCGCCCATAACCATACGCGGCGGGAAGGTGGAGGCGCGCGGCAACTGGAGTTCCAGCGGGATCGGGGGGCACAACTACGGCGGTTTCGGGGAGGGGAGTTCCGTCGAGGTGTCGGGAGGCGAACTCACGGCCACGGGCGGCTTCCAGGCTGACGGCATCGCGGCGGAGTCGGTGAGCTTCTCGGGCGACGCGAAGGTGAGTGTGACCGGGACGCGCTACGCCGCAGGCGTCGCGGCCAAGGAGCTGCGCGTCAGCGGCGGCTCGGTGGACGTCATGGCCGGCGGCCTGCTCTCTGCGGGCGTGGACGCCGACAAGACGCAGGTGACGGGGGGCACGCTCGTGGTGAGGCCGCTCGACGGGCAGACGAACATGGGCCTGCATGGCGCCCTCGACGTCTCCGGCGGCAGGGTCTCGGTCAAGGCCCAGGTGCCGGGTTCCTCAGGGTGGCCCGGGTGCGCCGCGCCCGCCATCTGGGGAGGGCCGGTAAGCGTCCGGGGCGGCACCGTGGACGCCTATGGGGGTCACGGTGCGGCCGGCATCGGCGGGGGCTGGTCCGGCGGCCTCGCTGACACGGCGGGCGTGGCGGTGACCATCACGGGAGGGGCCGTCAACGCCGTGCCCGGCGAGCCCTGCAAGGACGGCATAGGAAACGGGGTGGGGGCCACGGCCGACCCGATCTGGCCCACCGACGGCACGGAGCGGGTCTGGCCCTGCGCCATTGAGCACGTGGGCGATCTCTCCACGCTCTCCGTCGACGGGAGGTCGGCTGCCGACCTGCACATCTTCGAGCGCAACGAGGATGGGGGCATCCACCTCTATCTGAGGGCGGGCACCCACACGCTCTCCTGCGACGGCGCTACCAAGACGGTCCAGCTCGGCCCGTGAGAGGCGCGCCGGGCGGTAAGGCCCCAGCGCCTGCGTGTTGCCCGTCGGCCCCAGCTATCGCCAGCCAGGACCCCTCGGGCGCGAGGGGTCCTCTCGCAGGCGTGGTCCAACCCGCGCCCCGCTCCTCCAACTTGCGCCAGACAATGTTACGTTCCTGCAAACGGTGGCGTTCCTCACGTGAGGAGCCGCAGGTTCGTGCGATAGTGGGGTCGAGCGTCCCGTATGAGGACGTTGGCGTTCGTGGAAAGAGGCAGATGTTCGATCTCGGGACCATAAAGGGCAAGGGAGTCACGCGCAGCGTATCGCTCGCGTCCTTGGTCATGTCCCTTGAGATTCCGGCTGCCGTCGCCGAGATTAGCTTGCCCCTTACGGGCCTCCTTCTAGCGTAGGCGTGCTGGCCTCAGGGTTTGGCGTATGCCGTCACCCCGCCACGCGCGCCTCTAGCCTCCGCCTCCAGGCAGTTTCGCCCCCCGCTACGCTCGACTACGCCCTTCCCATATACGCAAGGTACTAGTTGGCAGCATGCCCCGTTCAGACACCACAGACCCAAGGAGCAGGACCATGACGAGAAAGATTGACATTTTTGACACGACGCTGCGCGACGGCGAGCAGTCTCCCGGCGCCTCGATGAACACCGAGGAGAAGCTCGTCATAGCACAAGAGCTCCTGCGCATGCACGTGGACGTCATCGAGGCGGGGTTTCCCATCTCGAGCCCCGGTGACTTTCGCTCCGTCCAGGAGATTGGTCGGCTTGCGGGTGACGACGCCGTCATCGTCGGCCTCACGCGAGCCGTCGACGAGGACATCGACCGCGCGGCCGAGGCGCTCAAGACCGCAAGGCGCCCCCGCATCCACACGGGCCTAGGCGTCTCTCCGCAGCACCTGCGTGAGAAGCTCATGATAGACGAGGACGAGTGCATAGAGCGGGCCATCCACTGCGTGAGCTACGCGAAGCGCTACGTGGAGGACGTCGAGTTCTATGCCGAGGACGCGGGCCGCTCTGACCAGCGCTTCCTTGAGCGCGTGATCCAGGCGGCCATCGAGGCCGGCGCCACCGTCGTCAACATCCCCGACACCACCGGCTATCAGATGCCCGAGGACTTTGGCGCGCGCATCAAGGGACTTGCCGACAACGTTCGCGGCATCGAGAACGTCACCATCTCGGTTCACACCCACAACGACCTTGGCATGGCGACGGCACTGGCGCTCGCCGGCGTCAAGAACGGGGCCCGTCAGGTCGAGTGCACCATCAACGGCCTGGGCGAGCGGGCGGGCAACACGGCGCTCGAGGAGGTCGTCATGGCCATCCGGATGCATGGCGACGAGCTCGACGCCCATACCGACGTCGTGACCAAGGAGCTCACCCGCGCCTCGCACCTCGTGAGCCGCATCACGGGCATGCAGGTCCAGGCTAACAAGGCCATCGTCGGCTCGAACGCCTTCGCCCACTCCTCGGGCATCCACCAGGACGGCGTCCTCAAGGCTCGCGACACCTACGAGATCATCGACCCCGCAGACGTGGGAGCCGCCGGCTCCGAGATCATCCTCTCGGCCCGCTCGGGCCACGCCGCCCTCAGGCACCGTCTGGGCGAGCTGGGCTACAGCTTCCCAGACGTCGAGTTCGATGAGGTCTACCAGCGCTTCCTCGAGATCGCAGACCAGAAGAAGGAGGTCTACGACGAGGACCTCGAGTCCATGGTCCAGGAGCGCCAGCGCGACATCCAGGCCATCTACACGCTGAACGCCCTCCAAGTCTCCTGTGGGGACCCCCTCATTCCCACCGCCACCGCCACCGTCACAGACGAGTCCGGCGCACGGCACGTGGCCTGCTCCACGGGCACCGGTCCGGTTGATGCCGCCTACAAGGCCATCGACCAGATCGTCGAGACCCACGGGGACCTCCAGGAGTTCGCGGTCAAGGCCGTCACGCGCGGCATCGACGCCATCGGTGAGGTCACCGTACGCGTCCAGGCAAAGGACGGCAAGGTCTACACCGGGCGCGGCGCGGACAACGACATCATCGTGTCCTCGGCAAAGGCCTATGTCAACGCCATCAACCGCATGATCCAGACCGCTCGCTCCAAGGCGGGCGAGTAGCGCCATGGATGCGGGGACGTACACACGCGAGCGCAGGGGGATGCGCCTCGCATGGAGGAGGGGAGGTAGGCATGGAGAGGCTCAACGGCGCCCAGATCCTGGTGCGCTGCCTCATCAACCAGGGGGTTGACACGATCTTCGGCTATCCCGGAGGTACGGTCATCGACATCTACGACGTGCTCTATGACGTGCCCGACAAGATCCGCCACATCGAGACCACGCACGAGCAGCACGCCTGCCATGCGGCAGACGGCTACGCGCGCGCGACAGGTGGCTGCGGTGTCGTCCTGGCCACCTCGGGGCCTGGTGCCACGAACCTGGTGACGGGCATCGCCACGGCCTACCTCGACTCGATACCTCTCGTCGCCATTACCGGCAACGTCGCCAATGGCTGCATTGGCACGGACGCCTTCCAGGAGCTGGACATCACGGGCGTTACGCTGCCGATCACGAAGCACAACTACTTCGTGCGCGATGTGAGCCGCTTGCAGGAGATCGTTCGCGAGGCCTTCACGCTCGCGATGTCTGGCCGCAAGGGACCCGTGCTCGTGGACATCCCCAAGGATGTTCAGACCGCGCTTTGCGACTTCGAGGAGCTTCCGCCCGTGCGGCCACCCGCAGCGGCAGGACCCAGCCACGATTCGCTCCAGGCGGCCGCCAAGGTCATCAACCAGGCGCAGCGTCCCTTCGTCTACTTTGGCGGCGGAGTCGTCTCTTCCGGCGCGGGAGAGGAGGTCATCAAGCTCGCGCGTCGCATCAATGCCCCCATGGGCTGCTCGCTCATGGGCATCTCGGGCATACCCACCGACACGCCGGGCTTCCTTGGCATGGAGGGCATGCATGGGCACTTCGCGAGCACCAAGGCCATGAACGCCTGCGATTGCCTCATTGCCCTTGGCTGCCGCTTCAACGACCGTTCCACCGGCGAGCGCAGCAAGTTCGAGCCGAGCGGCAAGGTCGTCCGCATCGACCTCGACTCCTCCGAGTTCTCCAAGACGATAGAGGACCGTGTCGACGTGAGAGGTGACGTCAGGCTCACGCTCGAGGCGCTGCTTCCGCTCGTGGAGCCCAACACACACGAGGAGTGGGCGCGCGAGGTCCGCGAGCTGCGCGCACAGGAGCGGGGGTATGCGGACTACCGCGACACGCTCACGCCCAAGCGCATCATGGATGCCATCAACGCACATCGCGAGGCCGACATGCCGGTCGTGACCGACGTGGGCCAGCACCAGATGTGGGCTGCCCAGTACCTCTCGTTCGAGAGGCCTCGCAGCTTCGTGACCACAGGCGGTCTTGGCACCATGGGCTTTGGCCTCGGGGCGTCCATAGGAGCGGCGCTCGCCACGGGCAAGCACGTGGTCATGGTCACCGGGGACGGCTCCTTTGCCATGAACATGGCCGAGCTTATCACCGCAGTCGACCACCACATCCCCGTCACGATCGTCCTTGTCAACAACGGTGTGCTGGGCATGGTCCGCCAGATGCAGTCACTCTTCATGCGTCAGCGCTACTCCAGCACGACGCTCGACCGTCGCGTCGACTACGTGGCGCTCACCAAGGCGACGGGCGCCGAGGCGCGCCGCGCGACCACGCCCGAGGAGCTCGACGCCGCGCTCGCGTGGGCCCTTGCCACAGATGGTCCCGCGCTCATCGAGTGTCCCATCGACAAGGACGAGTTCGTGACGCCGGTCCTGCAGATCGGGGCTTCCATGGATGAGCTCATCGTCAACATGGACGACGTCCAGGCCAGGATGGGGAGGTAAATCGTGAAGACCTACAGCATCGCCATCATGGTTCGCAACGAGTATGGCGTCCTCAACCGCGTGACCAGCATGTTCCGTCGTCGCCAGTTCAACATCACGGGCCTCACGGTCTCCGAGACCGAGACCGAGGCGCTCTCGCGCATCACCGTGCAGTTTGAAGGGGAGGATCGTGCCAAGAGCCAGCTCGTGGCCCAGCTCGCGAAGCTCCCGGACGTGATCTCCTTCAAGGAGTTCGACCCGGAGGACTCCGTCAGCTGCGAGCTTCTATTGATCAAGGTGGCCAACGAGGACGAGAACCGCACCCAGGTGCTCGATGCGGCCGACGCCTTCCATGCCAAGATCGTCGACTACAGCCGTGGCTCCATCGTATTTCGCATGGCGGGTCAGTCTCGTCGCATCGACAACTTCATAGACCTCATGCGAGATTTCAGAATTCTTGAGGTATGTCGAACGGGCGTGGTCTCGCTGGAGCGCGGAGGTGCCATCATGAGGAACGTGTCTAACATCTAGCGTCAGCCGCGCCGCCGCATGCCACGGCGGCACCATCAGGGTGGGTAGCAAGCGTACGGCCAGAGAAAGGAAGCAGGTATGGCATTCAGGATGTTCTATGAGCAGGACTGCGACGTATCCAAGCTTGACGGCAAGAAGGTTGCCATCATCGGCTATGGCTCCCAGGGGCACGCGCATGCCCTGAACCTCAAAGACTCTGGCGTCAACGTCAGGGTCGCCCTGCGCGAGGGCTCCGCGTCCAAGGCCAAGGCGGAGTCCCAGGGCCTTGAGGTCGTCTCCAACGCCGAGGCCGCCGCCTGGGCGGACATCATCATGATCCTCATCAACGACGAGTTCCAGGCCGCCATGTACAAGAAGGACATCGAGCCTGCCCTCGCTCCCGGAAAGACCTTGGCTTTTGCCCATGGCTTCAACATCCACTTTGGCTGCATCGAGGTCCGCAAGGACTGCAACGTCATCATGGTCGCCCCCAAGGCCCCCGGCCACACCGTGCGCTCCGAGTACCTTGCCGGTAAGGGCACACCCTGTCTCGTCTGTGCCCACCAGGACGCCACTGGCGATGCCTTTGACCTCGCCTTGGCTTACGGCGCCGCGATCGGTGGCGCGCGCGCGGCCCTTCTCGAGACCGACTTTCGCACCGAGACCGAGACCGACCTCTTTGGCGAGCAGAACGTCCTCTGCGGTGGCGTGACCGACCTCATGGAGGCGGGCTTCAACACGCTCGTCGAGGCGGGCTACGATCCCCGCAACGCTTACTTCGAGTGCATCCACGAGATGAAGCTCATCGTTGACCTCATCTACGAGAGCGGCTTTGCGGGCATGCGCTACTCCATCTCCAACACCGCCGAGTACGGCGACTACACCGCCGGACCCAACGTCATCACCGAGGCGGCCAAGGAGGGCATGCGCCATAACCTCAGGCGCGTCCAGAACGGCGAGTTCGCCAAGGAGTTCCTGCTCGACATGTCTGACGAGAGCCATCAGGTCCACTTCAAGGCCCTGCGCCGCGCGGCCGCCGAGTCCCTTATGGAGAGGACGGGCAAGGAGATTCGCAAGATGTACGCCTGGAACGACGAGGACAAGCTCATCAACAACTAGGGGTACGGGTGCCCTGGGCGCCTGCCGGTAGCCCCGATGCCCAAGGCGTCGGGGCCGGGCTTCTCGTGCGTGCGTATTCGCACGGGGACACGGGTCAGGCGGCGTACGCGGGCGTGGGACATAGACGGTGGGAATATCCGTCAGGAGGGGGCCTGCGCCTTGCAAGGCATTGACACGAAAGGAGAGGGCACATGCAGCTCACGGGCGCACAGATACTTATCGAGTGTCTCAAGGAGCAGGGGGTCGACGTCGTCTTTGGCTACCCTGGCGGCACGATCCTGGACGTCTACGACGTCCTCTACCAGACGCCCGAGATCAAGCACTACCTCGTGAGCCATGAGCAGGGGGCGGCCCATGCCGCCGACGGCTACGCCCGCTCGACCGGCAAGGTCGGCGTGTGCCTCGCGACCTCTGGGCCCGGCTGCACCAACCTTACGACGGGCATCGCGACCGCCTACATGGACTCGTCGCCCATCGTCGCCGTGACCTGTAACGTCTCCAAGAAGCTCTTGGGCAAGGACTCGTTCCAGGAGGTCGACAGTACGGGCATCACGAGGCCCATCACCAAGTGGAACCGCATCGTGAGCGACGTCCACGAGCTTGCGAGCGCCGTCAGGCAGGCCTTCCTCATCGCCCGAAGCGGCAGGCCCGGGCCCGTCCTTCTCGACATCACCAAGGACGTGACGGGGGCGAGCTGCGACTTTGCGTCCCTTCCCGTAAAGGAGCACCGCATCTTCGAGCTCCCCAACCAGCTCTCCCGGCGCCTGATGGGCAGCCTCGACGTGCATGAGCCCGACGCTGGTAGCATGGACAGCTTCGTCGCGCTGCTCGAGAAGGCCGAGAGGCCCCTCGTCATCTGCGGCGGCGGCGTCGTGCGCAGTCGCGCCACCGCAGAGCTCAACGAGTTCGCGAACCGTGCGGATGCGCCGGTCGCCATCACGGTCATGGGTGGCGGTGGCTTCAGGGGCCGAGACCCCCTCACCACGGGCATGATAGGCATGCATGGCTCGCAGGCCTCCAACATGGCCGTCGACAACTGCGACCTGCTCATTGCCTTGGGCTGTCGCTTCTCGGATCGCGTCGCGCTCCAGCCCTCGACCTTTGCAAGTCAGGCCACGATAGTCCAGGTGGACATCGACAGCACCGAGATGGGCAAGAACGTCCGCTGCGACCTCTCGGTCCTTGGGGACGCCAAGCGCGTGCTGGAGCTTGTGAACGAGCGCCTCCCCCAGCAGTCGCACCTGGTGTGGAAGGAGTTCGTGTTCTCGTTTCCCACCGAGACCCAGTACGAGGGGGGCGGAGACCACCTCACGCCCAAGCAGGTCAACAGCACCATCGCCAGGATGTGCCCCAATGACACCATGGTCGCGACCGACGTGGGTCAGCACCAGATGTGGGCCATCCAGCACTTCCACTACGACTACCCAGGCCAGCTCCTTACCTCGGGCGGCTTCGGGGCGATGGGCTTCGGGTTGGGTGCGGCCATAGGCGCGCAGGTGGGCAACCCCGACAAGCGGGTGATCCTCGTGACGGGCGACGGGTCCTTTCGCATGAACTGCAACGAGCTGGCGACCGTCGAGCACTACGGGCTGCCCATCATCACCATCGTCTACGACAACACGGTCCTCGGCATGGTGCACCAGTGGCAGACGCTCATCTATGACCAGCGCTACTCCCAGACTACGCTCGACCGCGGTCCCGACTGGGTGAAGCTCGCAGACGCCTATGGCCTCAAGGGCAGGCGCGTGAGCACCGAGGCCGAGCTCGAGGATGCGCTGGGCGAGGCACTCGGCTGCGGGCACGGCTACGTGATCGACGCGGTGCTCGATCCCGACGAGATGGTCAGGCCGATGGTTCCCGCCGGACAGCACATCACTAGCTTCTTGGCCATCTAGCGGGGCCACGTACGAGTTGCCGCCTCGCTCGCAAGGGAGCTCAACCAACGGGAAGAGAGATGTCGATGCTGGCACTGGACAGGATCTATCACGCGGCGTACGTCCTCAAGGGGGTAGCGCGCAAAACCGACCTGATAGCGGCCCCCCACCTCGTGTCGGGTATGGAGGACCTCTACCTCAAGACCGAGAACCTGCAGGTGACGGGATCGTTCAAACTGCGTGGTGCCTCCTATAAGATAAGCCAGCTGCCCAAGGGGGACCTGGAGCGGGGCATCATCGCCTGCAGTGCCGGCAACCATGCCCAGGGCGTGGCGCTAGCGGCGACCCACATGGGCGTGCGCAGCATCGTCTGCATGCCCGACGGGGCGCCCATCATGAAGGTCGAGAGCACCCGCAGGCTCGGCGCCGAGGTGCGTCTCGTCAAGGGCAGCTACGATGATGCCCACGACGAGGCGGTGCGCCTCCAGGAAAAGACGGGCGCCACCCTCATCCACCCCTACGACGACGAGGACGTGATCTGCGGCCAGGGCACCATCGGCCTAGAGATCATGGACCAGCTCGAGGGCGTCGACGCGGTGGTCGTGCCCGTTGGCGGAGGCGGCCTCATCTCGGGCGTCGCCTGTGCCGTCAAGAGCCTCAAGCCCTCCTGCCAGGTCTTTGGCGTGCAGGCGGCCGGCGCGTCGGCCATGGCCGAGTCGTTTCGCAGGGGCGACTGGTACGCGTCCGACACGGCGAGCACCTTCGCGGACGGCATCGCCGTCAAGAACCCCGGCGAGATCACCTTCCAGATGGTCAGGAAGTACGTGGATGACATCGTGACTGTCTCGGACGACGAGATCGCGGCGGCCATCCTGAACCTCATGGAGCGCCAGAAGGTCGTCGCCGAGGGGGCGGGTGCCGTCCCGGTCGCGGCGGCCATGTTCGACAAGCTGCCGCTCGCGGGAAAGCGCGTCGTCTGCGTCGTGAGTGGGGGCAACATCGACGTCAACATCCTCTCGCGCGTCATCAACCGGGGCCTTGCGATGAGCGGGCGCAAGGTGACGATGGAGATCAGGCTCACGGACAAGCCAGGCCAGCTCCAGCAGGTGAGCACCATCATCGCCGAGCTCGGCGCCAACGTGGTCTCGGTCGACTACGACCTTTCCGACCCCGACCTGCCGATCTCAAGTTGTACCCTGCGCGTGGGCATGGAGACTCGCGACCAGGCACAGATAGACCAGATCCGGGCAAAGCTCGTCGGAGAGGGCTTCGCGCTCGTGGGTTAGCCCGGCGTGCGCCCGTGCGCGCGGTGGCGTGGTGGTACGGGCGCATCAGGAAAGGATGGCGACTCTCGCCAGAAGGAGAAGGACATGAGGAGCGATTCTATCAAGTTTGGACCCGAGGCGGCGGCGCACCGCTCCCTCTACAACGCGCTCGGTTGGACCGACGAGGAGATCTCGCGCCCGCTCGTGGGCATCGTGAGCTCCTTCAATGAGGTCGTGCCCGGCCACATCAACATCGATAAGATAACCGATGCCGTCAAGATGGGCATCGCCATGGCCGGTGGCATGCCCGTGGTCTTTCCCGCCATCGCCGTTTGCGACGGCATCGCCATGGGCCACACTGGCATGAGGTATTCGCTCGTGACCCGTGACCTCATCGCCGACTCCACCGAGTGCATGGCGCTCGCGCATGGCTTTGACGCGCTGGTCATGATCCCCAACTGCGACAAGAACGTGCCCGGCCTGCTCATGGCCGCCGCCCGCCTTAACCTGCCCACGACCTTCGTCTCGGGAGGTCCGATGCTTGCCGGCCACATCGACGGACACAAGACGAGCCTCTCGTCCATGTTCGAGGCCATGGGCGCCTACACGGCCGGCAAGATAGACGAGGCCAAGCTCCACGAGTTCGAGCGAAGCGTCTGTCCTAGCTGCGGCTCCTGCTCGGGCATGTATACCGCCAACTCCATGAACTGCCTGACCGAGGTCATCGGCATGGGCCTTCCTGGCAACGGGACCGTGCCGGCCGTGTACTCCCGCCGCCTGCAGCTCGCCAAGCACGCCGGTATGGCCGTCATGGACATGCTCGAGCGGGGTATCACCGCCCGTGACATCATGTGCCCAGAGGCCTTCCGAAACGCCCTTACCGTGGACATGGCGCTCGGCTGCTCCACCAACACGATGCTCCACCTGCCGGCCATCGCGCGCGAGTGTGGCATCGAGCTGGACCTGGCTGCCGCAAACGCCATGAGCGAGAGGACCCCCAACCTCTGCCACCTGGCGCCTGCCGGCCCCACCTACATGGAGGACCTCGACGGGGCGGGGGGCGTCCCCGCCGTCATGGCCGAGCTCGACAAGGCGGGTCTCATCAACCGCGAGTGCATGACCGTCACGGGCAGGACCGTGGGCGAGAACATCGCCGGCGCCCGCGTCAGCGACAGCTCCGTCATCCGTCCCATCGACGATCCCTTCTCGCCGACGGGGGGCATTGCGGTGCTGCGCGGCAACCTCGCCCCCGAGGGATCGGTCGTCAAGCGTTCCGCCGTGGCCCCCAAGATGCTCGTCCACGAGGGTCCCGCCCGCGTCTTCGAGAGCGAGGAGGATGCCCAGAGTGCCATCAACGCGGGCCAGATCAGGCCTGGCGACGTCGTCGTGATCCGCTACGAGGGCCCCAAGGGCGGCCCCGGCATGCGCGAGATGCTCAATCCCACCTCCGCCATCCAGGGCATGGGCCTTGGCGAGAGCGTTGCGCTCATAACCGACGGGCGCTTCTCGGGGGCGACGCGTGGTGCCTGCATTGGCCACGTCTCGCCCGAGGCCGCCTCGGGCGGTGCCATCGGCGTTGTCGAGGAGGGTGACCTCATATCCATCGACATCCCGGCCTGCACGCTGGAGCTCAAGGTTCCCGACGACGAGCTCAGGCGCCGCTTGGCCACCTTTACGCCCAAGTCCAAGGTCCTCTCGGGCTATCTGAAACGCTACGCGTCTTTAGTGTCGTCTGGAGCGACCGGCGCGGTCCTAAACTAAGGTATCGGGGGTGAGCGTGACATTGGTGGAGGGGCAGTCGCACGAGAAAGGCACAAGACCCGTGGCGGGGCTCGCGCAGCTAGGCAGCTTGGCTCGCTCGGGCCACTCAGGCTGCTTGAGTCGACAGGAGGCCTCTGAGCTCTCCTGGAGGCTCTCTGCGCTCGCCGTGTTTCGCAGGCTTCTGGCTGACCCCGTGCTCGCGGGCGTTCGTGCGTGCATCGATGCCGTGGCATCTGCGGACGACTGGGAAGCGCGCGTCGCACGCTATGCGGATACGCTGCACAGACTCTATGAGTCGGGCGAGACGTCCCTTGGCTCCTATGTGCGGAATGTCACGCTCGCAGACGAGAATGCCTACCTCAGGTTTCTTGGTGCGGGAAAGGTGATCGCTCCCAGCCTCAAAGCGGCACTTGAGGCGGAGCTTTTGACCCTGAACGTCGTGGCGGCGCTTGTGCCCCAAGACCTGCTCGGCGAGCTGCCTGATGGCGTTGACCTCGCGTCGCTGCCGCGCTTCGAGACAACGCGGATCGATCTGCCCGCCGCCTACGCCGAGCGCGTGGCCGGCCTCTGGCGACGTGGCTATGGGATCTACGCCCGCTACCACGTGTTCGACGTGGACGAGGAAGGGGCCATCGCACCGGTGCGCTTCCCGGACCCCATACGCCTCTCTGACCTCGTTGACTACGAGCGTGAGCGCGCGCAGATCTGGGACAACAGCGTAGCGCTCCTCGACGGCAGGCCTGCGGCGAACATGCTGCTCACGGGTGACGCCGGCACCGGCAAGAGCTCCACGGTCAAGGCGGTCGTGAACGAGCTCGCGCCTAGGGGCCTGCGCATCCTGGAGGTCCGCAAAAGGCAGCTGCAGGCCATCCCGCAGATCCTCGAGGAGCTCACGCACAACCCTCTCAAGTTCATCATCTTCATCGATGACCTCTCGTTTTCGTGTGAGGATGACAACTTTGCCGCCCTCAAGGCGATCCTCGAGGGCTCTGTCTCGGCCAAGAGCGACAACGTGGTGATCTATGCCACGAGTAACCGCCGCCACCTTGTCAGGGAGTCGTTCTCGGAGCGCGAGGGAGACGATGTGCACCTCAACGACACAATGCAGGAGATCGTCTCGCTCAGCGACCGCTTTGGCATCCACGTCTCGTTCACGAAACCTGACAAGGCAACCTACCTGGACATCGTGCGTAAGCTCGCGTCGGATGCGCAGCTTGGGATGGATCCCGCAGAGCTTGAGCTGCAGGCCGAGCGCTTTGCCCTGCGCAGGGGAGGCCGCTCGGCCCGAGGCGCCCGGCAGTTCGTGGACGGCCTACTTTCACGCGTGCCCGCGCACGCTGCGGCGCAATCACCCATATCGCGAACTCGACAATTGAAGGAGGAGACATGACACGTCCCATGACCATGGCAGAGAAGATCCTGGCAGACCACGCAGGCCTCGATGAGGTGGTGCCCGGTCAGCTCATCGAGTGTAAGCTCGACGGTGTCCTTGCCAACGACATCACCGCGCCCATCGCCATCAAGACCGTGCGCGACATCGGCGCGGGCGTGTGGGACAAGGACAAGATCTTTCTGGTTCCGGACCACTACGCGCCCAACAAGGACATCAAGAGCGCTGAGCAGACCAAGGTCACACGCGATTTCGCACATGAGATGGGCATCACCCACTACTTCGAGCAGGGCTGCATGGGCATCGAGCACGCCCTTTTGCCTGAGCTGGGCATCGTGGTGTCGGGTGACCTCGTGATAGGTGCCGACTCCCACACCTGCACCTACGGTGGCATCGGCGCCTTCTCCACGGGTGTCGGCTCCACGGACGCGGGCGTGGGCATGGCGACGGGCCGTGCCTGGTTCAAGGTGCCCGAGACCATCCTCTTTGACATCGAGGGCGAGCTTCCCGAGGGCGCCTGTGCCAAGGACATCATCCTCTTTGTGATCGGGCAGATAGGTGTCGACGGGGCGCTCTACTGTGCCATGGAGTTCGCGGGGTCTACGATCAGTGGCCTCTCCATAGAGGGGCGCCTGACCATTGCCAACATGGCCATCGAGGCAGGTGGCAAGGCAGGCCTCTTTGAGGTGGACGACAAGTGCCGTGCCTATGTGGAGCGGCACGCCGAGCATCCCCTGCGCGAGTACCACTCCGACGCGGATGCCAGCTACGGAAGGGTCATGCACATCGATGCGGCGGACATCGTGCCCATGGTCTCGTGGCCGCACCTGCCGAGCAACACCCATCCCGTGACCGAGAGCCGCCACATCGCGATAGACCAGTCGGTGATCGGCTCCTGCACGAACGGGCGCATCGAGGACATGCGCTTGGCCGCAGACGTACTGCGAGGACGCACCGTCGACCCCAGGGTGCGCTGCATCGTGATTCCCGCGACGCAGGGTGTGTGGCTGCAGTGCGTGCACGAGGGCCTTATGGACGTGTTCATTGACGCGCACTGCGTGGTCTCGACACCCACTTGCGGACCCTGCCTGGGCGGCTACATGGGGATCCTCGCCGCCGGGGAGCGGTGCGTGAGTTCCACGAACCGAAACTTCGTGGGTCGGATGGGGGACCCGACCTCCGAGGTGTACCTGACCTCGCCGGCCGTTGCTGCCGCGTCCGCCGTCGCCGGCCACATCGCCCTGCCGTCAGACCTGAGCTAGTATAATATCCACGAAGCAATTGGGCTCTTCGGGGGTTAGTGTGGGTTGACGTCTCGGCGAATCGCGTCGCAACAGCGTACGCAAGTGTCCCACTCTGCACCCGGCGACTCACGTAAAGACGCACTCTGGGGGTGTCACTCTCACGAAAAGGCACATTTTGCGTGTGGGTCTCACCAAAAGGCGCATTCTGCATGCGGGCGGTGGTTGCGCCGAGAGCCCATCTTCGCCGATCTGTGTACACCCCTGCGTCCCCACGTCTGCCCGCAGCGGCGCAACAGTGTACACAAATGCCCCGAAACGGCTCCGAGAGCCCGTTTTCGCCGATCTGTGTACACCCCTGCGTCCCCACGTCTGCTCGCAGCGGCGCAACAGTGTACACAAATGCCCCGAAACGGCTCCGAGAGCCCGTTT
>ERZ772945.921-NODE-921-length-22093-cov-6.545875_pt1 | contig 22093 bp, 24 predicted proteins | sample MGYA00511681_ERZ772945 | MGnify/ENA primary metagenome ERZ772945 (study PRJEB29015, sample SAMEA2737943) | human oral metagenome | biome: human oral; feature: human-associated habitat; material: dental | place: China | collected 2143 ...
AATAAGTACTATCGGATATGCCATATTTACGGCAGAGCTCTGCGATGCTCTGTTCACCACGGATTCCTTCCATCACAATTAAAACCTTTTGTTCTGAAGTGAAAATTCGTTTCGTGTTACGACGAATATCCTTTAACAAGGATTCTGATGTTCTCTGCTGAGAACCTGCTGAAAGATTCTTTTTTGTTGTCATTGTGCAAATATACTTTTTTATTAATATAATTCATACTAAAACCCCAAACTTAATTGAGGTCCCAGTTGTGCACTTTTGTTTGACAACGTACAATAATGAAAGAAAATTATGGGCAGTTGGTTTGGCTGCCCGTTACCTTTGTTATTTTGTCTGGAAATAGACCTTTCCTTTTCTTCTCAGTTGGATAATGAGGTGGCACTCCTTGTTGAGGTCGGCTAACTTCTGTAGTTTTGCCCTTGTGTCCTCCGTGTTCTCCATCAGCGAGGCATAGATGATGTTGCCCACCTGTCTGCCCTCGTTCACGTCAAAAGCCCGATAGCCCTTGCATCCGTCAAACTTTGCATAGACGATATACCATTCCATGATGCTTTGATATTTTAGTCAACAAACTCAAACTCGTCTCTATTGCAGGTGATTTCTGCGCCACTGCCGCAAACGATGCAGTTGTACATATAGCCGTGGTAGCCGCCCATGACGCTGTTCACGTCCACTTGTATGTCCCAATAACCACGATAGGGAATGAAAAGCCTTGCGTATCTCATAATGTCTGATGTATTGATGTTAGAATGGTAAATCCTCTACCTTTGCTTCAGGTGCGTCCGTTGGCGGCTGAGGTGTGTCCTTTGCCTTTGCCCCTTTCTTTGCAGCCTTCTTCGGGTTGGCATCCTGCTCTTCTTTCTTCCCTGCGTTCACGAAAGCGATGCTGTCGGCATTGATGGAGATTTGGATATGGTTCTCGCCGTTTCTGTCCGTCCACAGAGAGTTGGATATTGTTCCCTCCACAAGAATGAGTCTGCCCTTGGTGAGGTATTCAGCCAGACGGATGTGGTTCTCCCTGCTGCTGCGTACCCTTACCCATGTAGTGATGTTCTGACCTTTGGAGTAGTCATCGACAGCCATGTCCACTGCGATGAATGTTCCGTGTGCGCCTGTGATGGTCTTGCAATCCTTTCCGATGCGACCGATGGTGTGAGTGTAAATCATATCTTCTGAAATTTGATGGTTAGGAATAATGTTGTTACTTGTTGTTCTCTTGTCCGTTCACGATATAGATATAATCAGCGTTGACGGATATTTGAATGTAGTTCTTGTTCTTATATTTGCGGATAGAAAGATTGAGCGTTCCTTCTATGAGAATGAGTTTGTCTTTGATAAGCTGCTCCACCAGATTAAGGTGCTCGTTTCTATTGCTATAAACACTTACCCATGTGATGCTGTTTTGTTCGTTGTAATAATCGTCCACTGCCAGTTCAATGGATATAAACTTTCCGTATTCATTCTCGCCGATTTTGCTATCTTTGGCGATGCGTCCGATTATGCGAGTTGTAATCATAATTCCTGCAAATTAGGTGTTTGCTAAAATGATGTTCTTAAATTCTTTCTTTTCCCTTTATTCGGGATTTCTCCCAGAGGGAGGTAGAAGAAGGCTTACTTGGCCTTCTTCTTAGAAGTCTTTTCCTCCTTGGGAGTCTCCTTTGGAGCTTCCTCCTTGTCGGGAGTCTCGTAGAACTTGGTGGCTACGAGCACCACGCGCTGGTGCTTGACACCTTCCTGGTCGCTCCATTCTTCGGGCTTGAAGTAGCCTTCCACGGTGAGCATCGTGCCCTTGGTGAGCTTGCCGAAGGAGTCTGCGTTCTCGTTCTTGCGCCATGCTTCCACGTTGATGAAAGCCGATACGCGGTTGTTCTCTTCGCCGTTCTTCTCAGTGCGGCCGATAGCCAGTGAGAAACGTGCTACTGAAGCGGTTGTGAACTGACGGATTTCTGCATCCTTACCTACGAAACCTGTTACTGCGAAATTGTTCTCGATCTTTTTCATTGTTTTGAATTTTTAGAAGTGAAACATTTATTTTTTACGTTGCTATCAGAGTTAAGCAAGGGAAGTATGCCAATGCAAGGAATTACCGAATTATTTCAGCCTTGGGCCGCGAAAATTTTTTGTTATCAGCAAGGCCGATGGCAAAAAGTTTTTGAAAAAATTCGAGGAATAAGGCACTGGTACTTGCAGAATACGGCTTGCACTAACTTTGCGACGGAAAAAGTAAGTGGTCACTGCACCCGGAAAAGTCATCAATGAAGAAGTCGGAGGAAGAACCATTCAGTGACAGAAACGAAAAGCAGGATGCACCGACAGTCCAACGCCAGCAGTACGTCAAAGCTATCGGATAGAGAAGAACATAGCGAGGTGGCAGCGTATCATTCCGCTAATATCGGTAGTAACTGCAAGAATGAGATCGCCCTTTGGCAAGCAAAGGGTACAATGTAGTGGAATGGTTAAAGCCGAAGAAGGAAGATAAGAGATGAAAGTCCTGCTAAGTGCACCCATGCCAGGAACATTACGAGAGTCCAGAAACAAGGAACGAAAGGAATCTATAGGAATAGGCTGAAGAAGGGCAAGTGAGCCATCTTCTTTATGGTTACTAAAAAATCGTGGGATGCGCAACTAAAAAGCTACGCACCCCACTTTATAAGATGTTATCGACAAGCCAAGATTACCCAATCTTGTCGCAGTCGAAGTAAGAGCGATTCATGTGATGTGGGTCTATTTCAATACCATTCTTATTCAAGAAAAGTTGAGCCAACATCGGTTGCTCACGAGTAACGCCGATAGGCGGTGTCGTGGATGTAGTGCTCGTTTCGATGAACATACCTTTTTCAAGGCGTTGCCTCTTGTTCTTACAAGCAGCATTTCCGCTGTTCTTGACGACTATTCTCCAAAGTGCCATAAGTGAAATAATTTAGTTGTTTAACTTTATTTTGATAAAATCTCAGTCTTTATTTGTTGAGTCACTTTTTCAACAATATTCCTCCATAAATCAGAATCTTGAATCTTCGATATTGGAAGATGTGTTTTGTATTTCTCGTAAAAGGCGATACCATCAAAATCATCGTCCCTCATAATATAACTGCGGAAGTTGTCAGCTCCTATAAGTGCAGTCCAATTTATATAGTCGCCGTACTTGCTGATAATCTCATCAGAAAATTTGATATTGCCGCACAATTCGCCCCAATCCCATTTCTCTTTGAATGCTTCCAGATGTTCTTCTGTGAACCATTCGTCATTCATATAGGACGAAAGGGTTGGCCAGTCCAATTTCTGAGAAAACTTTTGGAGCATAGGGATTGTCCAAACTATGTGCCGATTTTCTGAAATAGTTTTCCAATCAACCTTGTCGGCATATTTCTCCAAGAGGGTTTCTGTCCACGTGAAGTCGTCCGACAAATCTTTCCATGCTTGTTCTGTAGCTATCTGCTGCATGAACTCATCACTAAGTTTTTTTGTCATAATACTGTAATTTATTAGATATTGTTTACTTGTGATGGGGCAAAGTTAGGGGCAACCTATGCCAGATTGCGGCAGACCCTGATAAAAAGTCACTATTTCATCAAAAAATCATATAGTTCGTGGTATTTTGAACAAATCATGTCTTGCGCGAATTTCTGTCCCTCAGCATCCTCACCCAATAAGGTTGAGAGGAATTTCCAGAATGATTTTCCATGGTACATGTATTTCAAGTGAACCATCTTGTGAAGTATCACATCGTCCATCATTTCCTGAGGAAAGATGACGATTTCTGGGGAAAGCCGTATTAGTTTTGTTGAAGTGCATTGTCCGAGAACGCGCTTACGAAGTTTCTGAACGACTACGGCATTTGCCCACAACTGATACTTCTCCTCCAACTCGTGGAGCCGTTTGGGTAGCACGATTTGGGCTCGACTCATTATTGCGTCGCGAACTGACACTCGCAGCCACTTTTGGAGCCGCAGGTTTTCAAAGGCGAGGTCATCCGAATACAGGATATGCACTAAAGAGTAATCGGCTTCATATAAGATATGCAGACATGCTGAGACAGTACGATAAATTAGTCTCCGTGGCTGTTCAACAGAACAGAAGTCAATCAGTTCCTGCTTGTCGCATTGATGCCAGACAACACGAAGTTGCGGAAATGTAAGCCTTGAATTGGGGGTTATCCAGAATTTCGGTTTCTTATGTTCACCTGCCATATCTTATCGAGTATATCATTATAAGTATCAGCATTGCTGTCTATTCTCAATCCATAGAAGTGTGTACCTTTCTCATGTTCTATCTGCATTTTATTTTGAGTAGCAGATATTGGTTTGGGAAAGTAGAAATCGCTGATGATAAGCACATCTGCCATGGCGAAATTGGCGGTCTGCAACATATTCAATGCTGCTCTCAACATTTCTTCGCCATCTGTTCCCCCTGAAAAGTGATTATCAAGGAACTCGTTAAGCTGCTTCCATGCCCCATATCGAGAAAGGTCAAGGATGTTGGCGTGAACAGAGAATGTTATCAAGAAACATATTCTCTTCTGCTTCTTTGCCATTTTCAGCAATTGTAACAAGAGGCATTTTGCCAGTTGTATGGGTCTGCTCGTCATTGAGCCACTGGTGTCCAGGCTCACTATGATGGGGCCTTTCTCCAATCGTGGTTTCACCTGACGTTGCTTGTCCAGTTTCATCCGGCTTTCCTCCTTTGGCTTGCTGGCAAACAACTGTAATTTCTGCGAAGCGTACTTCAGATAGAAAAGATCTTCCGTCTGTTTGTCAGACATGATAGCTGTCTCTACCGGCACCATGTGCAGCAGACTCTGCCCGGTAGCGATTTCCTCTATCTCTACGGCTGGTTTGGGTGGGGATGGCAATATGGGCATATATTTCTTGATGGTCTCGTCCATCTCGTCTTTGCGTTTTGGCTGTTCGCGTCCCATGATGCGCACAATCTCTGCTAATGCAGGATATGAAAAGACAATCTTCTCTATACGTTTGTGTTCCTTGTAGTCAGATAAGCCGTGCTCTTTAACATGCATCTCCCAGTTTTTACCATATTGGTCGATTGCTGCTTTTTCCCGTCGTTTCAGTTTCTCATCGCATGCCTTATCCCAGTCCTTTGCCATTGCGTTCAGTATGGCTTCCTGTCTCTGGCTGTTGTCGCTCTCTCTCAACTGCTCTTCATACCCATTGATATTGACCTCTTCCTGCTTATATCCAAGAACAATGATGTTTTTCGCCTGTTGCCACATCTGACGTTTTGCGTCTATGTTGCCACCAAGAAATGCAAGAATAAAACCTTTCTCTTTTTGATGCCTTTCCTCAATCGGCTGGAAGAGTTGCAGCATGGCTTCGAGAAACTTCATCAATTCCTCTTTCAGCAGTTCCTTCCACAGTGGATCCTGGCTGTCAAGCTGCGGGTTATCTTGCAGCGTCTGCCCGAGATAGTCCCCCAACAGGTCGCCTTCCCCGATGGTTTCCGGCATTTCACCTCTATCCATATAGAAGTCAAATGCTTCGTCGTATTCCTGTATTTTCTTGACAATATCCATCGGCTAAAGCAGTTTCTGTGCGTTCTGCGCCTTTACGTATACTTCCTCAATATGCTTGTCACACTGTGTAAGATACTTCTTTGTCACCTTCACGTCGTCATCAGAAAGGAAAGTGTTCTTAGACTTGGCAAACAATTCTTGCAGTTGGCTCAGTTGTTTACGAATATCATTATCTATCGTTCGCATGACTGTATCAGCCAAGTTTGACATGGCAAAATCTTCATTGTCAAACAATCCATCTGTCGTAGTCAGCGAGCCTAAAGGTCGCTCAAAAGCGTATGGAGTGCCATCTATTATGATACCACCTTTGCACTTTTGCAGTTTTACCTTTTTCACCATAGCCTGATTTCTGACTTTATAGTCAAATGGTGCGCCTGTATATATAGCGTGAACCATCCATGCTCGTTTTTCTTCGTCCCGATAGATGATGCCATCGGCTGGCTTATCAACACTGACATGATTATAGTCTGCCTTATAAAACAGACATTTACCATCCTTGTAGTTATGAATGGTGTAGTAGAAGAAATGTGTCAGCGTGAATGTTTCAGTTATGTTTCGAGTATTCTGTTCTTTCTTCTCTGGCTCGGATGCTTTCTTTAAGGCTTGCTCAATGTCTTTTTCCATCTTGGCGAGCTTATTGTCAATGTGTGCCGTAAGGCTTCTACCAACTACATCGATTACCGTTGGAATAGTCTCTGCCTTGTTCCATAGACAGTGCATCAGGATTGGAATGTCTGTCATGTCGATATGGTTTCTTCCATTCAGAAAAGCAGAAGTCTGCATGAGACGAACACACTTCTTCCATCGTCGGTCAGAGATATAGTAGTCCATATCGTTGATTTCTTCTTTCTTGGTTTCCTCTCTGAAGCTTTTACGGATAGCCGTGATGACAGCGCATATATTATCGGGAATACCAACCATGCCTATTTCCTGTTGCCAGACATGATACACTTCTTCCGTAATCTGACAATCCTCGTCCACTACTGGAGTTGAAATATTTTGCTGGCGAACCATTTTATAGAAAGTGGCTTCGCTCTGTATGCAGTTCGACACCATGCGCACCAGAAATCTGTCCCATAAGGCTTCAAGTCCTTCATCCTCCGCAGGCAGTTCATTACTTGCCGCAATCAAGGCTTTCATTGGCAGACTGATGGTACTGCGTCCATTCAGGAAGATACGTTCATTGATAGCAGTGAGTAAGGAGTTCTGTATGCTTGGGCTGGCTTTCCATATCTCATCGAGAAATACGATGGTGGCGGTTGGCAGAAAGCCATCCACTACACGCTCGTATCTATCTTCGTTTTTCAACATTGAGATAGATACAGGCCCGAATATCTCATCAGGTGTACTGAAACGAGACATTAGGTATTCAAACGCCACGCCATCCTTGAAAGCCAGTTTCAATCGACGTGCGACAAGACTCTTCGCTGTACCAGGAGGGCCGAGTAGAAAGATGCTTTCTCCGGCAATGGCACTCAGCAGTGACATCGCAATGATGTGTTCCTTCTCATAGACCCCTTGTGAAAGGACTTTAAGAAGAGATTTTATTTGATTGTCAAGTTTCATGTTATCAATCCCATAAATAACGGTAATACTTACGAAATAAATCAAGTCCATATTCGATGGCTCGATTTTCCTCTTCTGAGTACACTCCGTCGTACTTCAACAATTCAAAAGCGTCAATTATCTTTTGGATGGAATTGTTCCACTGACGTATATCGGTAAAGTCTTCCGGACCACCATTCTTGTCAAGTGCCTTAAAAGCTTGCAGACGTGGAACGATGAGTCGAGCAATTGCCTTATACGTGCACCAAACCTCCTCTATCGGGTAGTCATGTTTATGAGTCCAATTCTCAGAAGTGTCTTTTTGTTTTTTAGCCCCCATACTTTAGCATTTTTGTATTAACAAGATTGCTCTTAAATCTTTTCTTGAATGAGAAGTGAGCCCCCATGCAATCGTAACCTTTTCAGGAAACGTCTCCATCCATTCACTAAATGGTTTCAGCTCGTCCATCAAAAGAGGATGTTCTTCTGGACAGAAGAAATAAGCAAGGACATTGTTGATCTGATGGCAATCATACGTTTTTTCTCTGATTTCCATCATTAGTTCATTCATTCGATTTTCTTTCTCTGCTTTGACAGAAATGTCAAGAGGCCGGATTGCTCCGCCATTTACAAACAGACGTGTCACATCATACGCATCTATACAAACAAGTCCAATGGGGGCATGTAGCACTTCCCTTATAAGTTGCATGACATGCTCATACGAATTGTCTTCGATACATTTCTCCTTGACCATACTGTCAATGTTTGCATAAATGTACTCATCAAGTAATGTTTCAATATTGTTCATATTATTCTTCTTTTATTGCATTAAACTCTTCCGGGAAGTTATGTTTGAGCTTTGCCATGAAGACGGAAAGATATACTAAACCTGCGTTATGGGCTTTGCTTGGTATAAGGCCTTTGGTCTTTCTTTCAAATAACGAATGCCAAACGCAGTTTAGTTCGTCCTCTCTGAGGCCATTATCCATACCTTGGTGTAGATATGTGTGCTTCAATCTCTCGGATTCAAGTTCTTTCTTTTCATCTACAAGCAGAAGCACTTGTGCGGTCTGTTTCCATGAAAGTCCACCCCAAGAGCAAAGGAACCATGCTGCATCTTCCTTATACAAAAAGCCCCATGGAAACATCTTTTTACCTAAGATATTCAGGATGCCATGTTTCTTTTGTTCTTCTTGTATGACCTGTTCGTTATACAAGCCATAGTGTTTCCTGGCACTTAATAGCCCTTGAATAATGACAAGTTCCTTGAAAATTCCGATTCTATTCTGCGGCAGCAGCATCTTTAACAGGCCCTTTGGACTGTACCAATCGGACAAGGGTACTCCGTCCAAATCATCAGAATAGAAAAGGTCGTATTGCTCCTCATTTACAGATTTCTCATAGAGAGCCGGAGCTATTTTACCATTACGGGCTATTCTTTCTTGAATACGTTTAATTCGCGTCAGTTTCTTCGATGCGATTACTTCAAAGCGCAGTACGCCATCATTTCCTGTATGGCCGATATTCTGGTAAGCGTAAAGATATTTACTGCCATGCTCGTCCGCAACGTCTTTTACGGAGTAATGCTTGTCAATGCCATCAAAACATACCATTAAAGCATAGGCCTGGAGATAGCTTTTGCCCACATATAGGCCATTCCCAATTACATTTTGTCTTCTCTTATTGTCTTTGCTCTTATCTATGACAGGTATCCTTGCCACATTGGAGTAGCCGAACATACTTACAGCTGTGTCGAAAACAGTGTCAAAGGAATCTTCATCTATCTCTATGCCGATAGTGAGGTCACTGCTGTCATTACCCCATATGAAGATTGGGCTAAGGTCAATATCGCACGGGCTTAGATTTGATAATCCAAGCACATAACAAAGATGAGAACTGAGCATCCAGTTCCATCCTGGGCCGAGTAAAATCCTCTCGTCTTTCTTTAGTTCCGCAAAAAGACGAAGAGCCACCATGAAATATTCCTCCATGTGGCGTTTCTCGATGAAGGTGAGTTCCGCTTCGAGTATCATTTGGTTAACACATCCGGCTTTTAGGCTTTCTGTTCGTCTGGTCACGATTTCTCGTAATTCTTCTATCTTGGTTTTCATATCGCTTCGATTATTGTACCAATGGAAATTCTGAGTTAAACGCCACATAGTCAACTCGCACTTGGTTTCCTAGCTTTTCATCTGTAGCAAGGATGATGTCACCAGATTGGCTTTCACCAATCAAGAGTTCAAACAAAGCCTTTTCGTCTTCCGTAAGGGCTTCGTGCCAGGTGCCTGTTGTTAGAATAACAAGCATCCTGTCATGTCTTGGCAGCATGTTGTATCTGCTTATTACGTCCACCAGATAGGCAGCCCCATTCTCGTCCAGACCAGCGTATGACGTTATTGCTTCATTACAGAAAAACTCAGAATGGAACAGATTGCACAGTTGCCTTGTCGTCAGATAGTTTCGGCTGTCTTTAAGTGACGGGATAGCCCTTATGATGAAATCGCCTATGAACGCCATTCGCTTATAATAGGCTTCCTCAAAGTATTTCCTGAACTTTCGTTTCCTCTTGATACGATTCTGTCTTGCCATACAGAACAGTCCTTCCTGCTTTACTTCTCTGATAAGCTCCTGTTTCTTCTGGGGAGAGAGTTCTCTGATAGAAGGAATATAGCCACCATTGCTGCGTATTACACTGAAATTGTGCATTGCCCTGACTCTGTAGTATTTGGCATCATCCCATCTGTCCATCATATTCATTTCTGGCCCGAAACTTCTAAAACGTTCCGTAACCTGTTCCTCTACGAAGCCATAGAAGGATGTATGCCAGAGGCAACACGCAGCTAACTCTGCGTTTGATGCTTTCACATCTTTACCCAAGATGATTTCCTTTGTCAGGGAATGCTCCCAGAAATCACCTTCCATTGGATATGCGTCCAGATGCACGCCACTTCCGTCTTCCCAATCTTTCAATGAGATATGGCAGACATCATCGTTTGCATCGTCATGATGCTTAGGCTTCATCTGGCGTAACATATCGAAGTGGATCTTGTACCATCCAAGGCTATTCTTCATATCCGGGTACATACGGACGATATGAGGTGCCACCTCCTCAAAGGTGACGCTGTTGAGCAGTTCTTTGAAAGTCATAGGTCGTTTAAGGAACTGCCTTTCTGTTTGCAACATTCTATCTGATTTAGTCATTTCCTTATGCTGTGATTGGTTTCGACATTGATTTCCATTTCAAAATCTCTCACATAGATAAAGTCTGTAATGGCAAACTTCATATGATCGAAAAGATTGTGAAATGCACTTGTCAGATGTAAGTCTTTTGTCAGTTCTTGGTCAAGTCCCTCGTTCCAGTTAGGAGGTGGGCAGTCCATGCCAATAAAACTGTCAAAAGGTGTGTCGTAAGAGGGGAGGGTTAAAGTCGGCAAAGTAACCCCATCGTCATACAAGGTGTTCCAGCCACTATCGCAAATGGCATTCCATAAATCCTGCCTGTCTTTACCCTGGACTGGATGGAGGACTGGATAATTGTAACCAAGGAAACACTTCGCTGAGACTTCTGTATTCTCTCCGAATGCTTCATTATCTTTGATGGCGTCCCAAATACTGTGAGCCTTCTCGTACATTTCTTTCAGTGTGTCAGTTAATGCATCATTAAAGGCAATGATGTCATTTAGAATGTCCTCTTGATGCGCCAGAACCCTTTTGTTAATCATCCGTTTGCGCATAGACAACAAACAATCAAAGTCTGGATAATCATTATTAGGGTGATTATATCTCCAGACGATTTCATCTTCTATGCACTCGATGTCGTAATCATGAATATCTACCATAGCTCTTGAATTTTTGTGTAAAGAAAACAAAGACCCCTGCCAAGTGGTGGCAGAGGTCAAAGAAAAATGATGTTGTCAATAAAAAAATCTGCGATAATGGCTTTGTTATGACAATATCGAGTCAATCATACTTTTCAATGGCACTACCGAACTCTTCAGGATAGTTTGCCTTCAAATAGGCCATTTGATAGGCCATCCAAGTATAACAAACAGCATGAGCCTTATTGAAAGCATACATGCCTTTTCGCTCTATTTCCTTCCATGCCTTTTCGAGGGGTTTCTTATCGTGCCCATTCTTGATACCTCCTTCAACAAAGCGGGTCTTTAGAGTTGCAAGAACATCAGTTTGCCTTCTTCCAACAGCCTTTCTCAGCATATCGCTTTCTCCTCGTGTGAAGCCACATATAGACCTCGCAATCAGCATGATTTGCTCTTGATATATAATTTCGCCATAAGTGCCGCGTAGATATTTCTCCATTTCGGGAATCGCATATTTTATGGACTTCTTTCCGTTTTTCTGCCTGATGACCGTTGAAATATATTCCATCGGGCCTGGACGATACATGCAATTCAGAATTATCAAATCTTCAAAGCAAGTGGGATGAAAATCAACGAGGAATTTGCGCATGCCCGAAGAGTCATACTGGAATACATCTTCAGTATTACCGTTTTGGAACAATTCAAATGTCTTCAGGTCATCAATAGGAATCCGTTCTATATCAATGCTTATGCCTTTGTTCTCTTCGATTTTCTGGATGATGTCTTTCATTTTAGACAGTGTTTCGAGTCCCAGGAAATCAAACTTCAGCAAGCCCGACTTTTCAATGCTAAATCCATCATACTGCACACAGTTGACCTGTTTCGTGTTGCCATCGTTATTCTCAATGTCAGCAGTCATCAATGGTGCCCAATTGCTGATGGCATCATCGGAAACGACTATACCGCATGCATGGATTCCTGTCTTATAGACTTTGCCTTCCAATGTCGATGTGTTCTCAAAGGCATTTGGGCTTTGCGAACAGCCTCCTTGACCTCAGGAGCATAGCGCAAGGCATTCTTTAGTGAATGCCACGGGTAGATGTTGTGATATGATAGTGCTTGGGTAATAGGAGAAGAAACGCTTTGGGGTATTTGCATGGCTTGTGTTACAGTGCTGAAAACTCCCTTTGTCATAAACTTCCCGAACGTGACAATATGGGCAAAGCATGCGTCTCCATATTTTCGCTTCAACCAATCAATCACACGCAATCGGCCTTCCCAATCAAAATCCAAGTCAATGTCAGGGAATGTGGTGTTTTCGAGGTTTATGAACCTTTCAAACAGCAAATCATATTTGAGTGGGTCAATTTTAGTGATGCCTAAACAGTAATTTACAAGGCTGCCAGCCGCAGAACCACGCCCTGGGCCTACCCATACTCCAAGTTCTTTTTGTGCAGTATTGACGACATCTTGCAAGAAGAGAAAGTAATTCGATGCCTCACGCTGCTTAATGGTTTGCAACTCAAAATCCAGTCTGCCAGCAACTTCATCTGGAAGTTGTTCTCCGTATAACTGTTTAGCCTTAGAGTAGGACAAATATTTCAGATATTCGTATTGCTTATCCTCGTAATGCTCGAACTCTTGTGGAATTTCAACAGAAGGAACAAGGGGCGCATGATGTATATCGTAGATTTCGACCTTATCATAAATCTCTATTGTGCTTGCAATGGCCTCTGAAATATCTGCAAACAACGCACACATTTCCTTACGGCTTCTCAACCATCGAGACGATGACGGCATTTTGCTGTTAAACTCGTCTAATATTTTGCCAGTAGCCTCACACTGTTGAATGCAGTAAGCCTCCGAATCGCCATGCTTAACATAGTGAACATCATTCGTGGCCACAACTTTTATGCCATGTTCCTTGGCTTTTTCTAAAAGGATCGTATTAACCCTTTGCTGTTCAAGTGCAGGATTACTTGGAGTGTCTTTGTTTATGTCCTGCTCGATATTACGCTGCAACTCCAGATAATAGTTATCTGCAAAAGTTTGTTTGTACCATTCGATAGTTTCATCCAGACCAGCCATGTCGTTCTTGGCAATCTTGGCATAAACTTCGCTACCGAAGCCGCCCGAAAGCACTATCAGACCTTCATGATATTTCTCCAAATCCATACGATCAGTTCGAGGGCTCATGTAATAGCCTTCAGCCCAGGCATTGCTAACAATCTTAATGAGATTCCTATAACCCACGAGGTTTTTTACAAGAAGTAGCAGGTGGTAGCCTTTCATGTCCTTTATGCCATCCTTACGCTCTTTGGAACCATTCTTGGACACATATAACTCACAACCGATGATTGGCTTGAAGGGCTTCTTCCCCTCCAATTTTCTTTCATTGTTGATACGTGTTGCATAGTCGAATAATTCCATGACACCAGACATGTTGCCATTGTCAGTAATAGCGATACCGGGCATTCTGTCCTTGATGGCAGCATCAACCAATTCTTCTATACTGGCACATCCATCCATAATGGAATAATGTGAGTGTACATTCAGATGTACAAAATTGAATCTATTCATATTGTTTTAATTTCTGTGCAAAGTAAACTCAAACATAAACCAAATGGTGGCAGAGGTTTTATAAAAATGGTCTATTCTTGGAAAAATCCTGATTCTGCGTTAAGGATAGCAATTGCTCTGTCTGCAATGTCTTCCGTAATACCATCATGTGGATTGGTAAGGATGAAGTGGGGCACCTGAGATTCAAGGCAGACATACTCATCATCGATGATGACATAGTTCACGTCATTCTTTGTGTTATCAGCTAACCACGATGCAATCTCCATCCCCTTACAATGCCCCATTGCAGGGTTGAGGTCATCAAGATTTGCGGTAAGCAGCCAATTATCGCTGACAGACGAGTCTGTGATGCCTATTACTTTGCCAGGCAAATCTCTTTCATTCCACATTTCCTGCATGGCGGCAAGACCGAGATATTTCCAAGATGATTCAATCACAATGTCAGCCTTGGTGAAATCAACGATACGTTCCAGCTGCCGCACGGCCTCTGGGTCAAAGAGCGCACCATGCTTGTCTTGCCAGGGCTTCCTCTCATACATCAGGTAGTTCTGATAGTGTTCGGTATTCAGAACGCCGTCAAAGTCAAGAAAGATTATCTTCTCCATGAATGTCATTCCTTTTACAATATGCTGTCTATGATAGGATATATTTCAGATTCATCCTCATAAGGATGTATGTTATAGAAACCGTTTCCAGCCAGCATTGCAGAGAGGTTTGTTCTTTTCTTGTTGTAGAAGATATGGCAGGGCTTCTGGAAACGCTCAGCGTGTGCCAGTTCATAGCCAACCCCCAAAGACGGACAAGTACATTCTGCTATCAGAACGTCGCTCTCACGGAGCCAAGCTGTATCTTGGTTGTATATATCTGTTACCGTCTGGCCTTCTTCAGACAAATTGAGGTTGCCGACGTGTTCTGTCAGAACCACGTCCGTCTTCTGAATGTATTTTATCAGACGCTCATACAAAGCGGCATCCACGCGCCCACCTCTGATTGATCCTGCAAAATATACTTTCATAATGGTGAATGGTGTTTATGTCTTACTTTTTTGGGGGTGTTTTCATACAATCGGGTCTATGCAGAAATCTCTTCGCTTGCACTTCTTGTAGTGTCGGCCAATCCGCACTTCATCGAATTGATTCATGGCTTGCTCAACGATTTCTGGGTCATCGGTCAGGATGCCAGCCTCGAAGTTTCTTTTGTCTTCGCCTTTCATGCCAATGCCGGCACCTGTTAGATTTGCGCTGCCGACATACACCTCTTTGCTGTCGAAGACAAGTATCTTGAAGTGAACCCGAGGGCACAGTACTCGCTCCAAACGGTCATACAGCACCGGGTACTTGTCAAAGTCCTCCCGAAAGTTTGGACCTGGCTCTTTTGCGTGAATGAGCCTTACTTCCACACCACGCCGAATGAGTTGGGCTATGAGTGCAAGAAACGGCTTCTTGTCTTTGCTCACCTCCACATACAGGTCTTTTATATCGGCGGTGCCAATCCAAAGAGTGTGCTTTATGGACTGTACCCGTGAAAGCACTTCTTTGTAATGGTCGGTGTTGGAGATGTAGGAAAGCATAGACTTAACATGTATAAGTGGTATTGATAAAATTAATTAACTGCTTTATTTTTTCATCCATTAGCCTAAAAGATTCCTGCTCATTTTTGGGAGTATCGAAGTTAAATACATATCGCCCTTTTTCATTGTTCCAAACATAGGTGCTTAGTTCTCGTATTGGTGACAGGAAGTCCTTAATTATATCTTTATTCTCCTTTCCTTTGTCTTGTCTAAGAAACACTTCAATGGCCATTTGTCGGTTCTTTGAACCGGCATTCCACATTGCATCAAAAGCAATTCGGCAAGGGAGGAAGTCCATATAGAAACAAGTATTACTCCAAGGATGGAATTTAGGTTGGGTCCAATTGGCATAATTAAATGTCTCTTTTCTGCTGAGATAGTATTTATACGTATGGATGTTGGCGTGAGCGCTATTGGCAGTCGCACTACTAATTAGATATATTGTGTCCCACCACCACTGGAATCTTTTCTGAGAACAGTATTTCAATAGTTCCGGAATATGAACAAATTCGCTATAGTCTGATTCTATTGGGTATGTATTGATAATTCTTTCAAGTGATTCTTGGCCATTATATCCATCAAGAAAAGTCTTCATTAGTGGGATGTTTCGTTCATCCAAGAATAGGGTGTGCCAATCTTCTGGTTCGTATGCGAAAGACGTATTCGTGTAACCGTTGAAAATTCTTGGATAGTCATTCATTCCGAAAGCAAGTAATGCACGTCGTATAGTGTCCATTACATTGTTATCCTTCAATCGCTCATCCGCAAAAAGAGAAGCGAATTTAGATGCATAGTGTTCAAACTTTTCAATATTAAAACTACCTAATTCGTCGGCTTTTTCCAACGACCAACAAATAAGCGGCTTAATATTTCCTCTCCATACTAAGGCCGTTTCTGCTGCGGAAAATGCAAGTTCTATACGTCTTTGCACTGTGGGGCAATCTGAATATTGTCTATAAACCTTGATTTTAGAAAGTTCATGTTCGTCGAATACTTTTTGGCTCAGTTCGTCATGTTCTATGACAAAATCATAGAAACTGCTACTTGAAAGAGCGTATTCATGTAAGAACAATAGGAGGTCATTATGGTTTATGCGGTACTTCCTCCTTGTTATAATATTGGTGAATATGCGTTCTACTCTTTCTTTGTCATTGTCATGATGGACAGGTTTTAGACCTTCTGAAATCAGTGCTTTCAATACACGCTGTGGGCGATATTCTTTTTTGTCTGTCAACAATTTGGGCCATTCTTTGTCTGCAAAGGCTAGCATAGATTCTATATAGCGATGAATTAACGGCAGGCTAAGGGAATCGTTTCTTACAGGGACATACTCCCTACATTCTTTCGTCGTTTCCATTTCATAAACAACCCTTATAAACGCATTCATCGCTATATCAACAGCACTGATGCTTAGTTCTCTTTTCTTTGTGTAGAAAAGTTCTTCCCAATCGTCCCATAATTTCCCATAATCTACATCGGTACAGGTCGGATGCTTTGATTTTTGCCACTTGTCAAACAGATGGGGCTTTATTTGCTCAGCATCTGTTAATTTCTGACCACGACTATTCATCGTGATGTAAAGTTCTTCGCCCTGAGAAGTTTCATCGACATTGAAATACCAGAAGCCGACATTATGAAGGACTTTTTGATAAGAAAGATTTGGTAAATCCTTTAATAATGAAGCCATTTTGTCAACGGCATTAATCATCGATGATATTGTAATGTCATTATCAGAATTTGGCATATACCAATTCTGATTGACGATACTTTCCCTTGTTATATTCTTTGATGCGAAGAGTCTGCGAAGAAAGGTCTCTGTTTGTGGGCGTACATTATAAGAAAAGCGAATTGTGGGATGCGTGGTTTGAAGATTTTTATCAAATTCTGATGATTTGCCTTCTAAGACAGACAGAACGTAGAGAAGCAGTACGATTGATGTAAGGCGTTGTTGTCCATCAATGATATAATTGTCATTGACTGTATGCTTATACGAATATAGGAAGCCCACATTATATACGCTGTCAGCCTGAATGTTTTCATCCAGTGATTTCAGGAACGGTTTCATAACCCTCTCAAAATTTACTTTGTTACCCCAGACATAATCTCGCTGTATCTCAGGAACAAACAAGGTAAACTGTTTTAAGAGTTGCTTTATGGTGTACTGTTCTATCATAATGTCATATTAAATATAGTATTGATATTATTTGCAATGTTCGCGGCATTATCGTTGATGTTGCTTTGTGTCCATCGCCATACTTTGTCGCTATCTTTAATTTTGTGTTCAAACACCATCATCGTATATGGTCTGATGTATCGTTCGTTATTCATGTATTCACAGAATATTCGTTCAATTTTCTTTTGAAATGGGAGATTGCCATAGCTTTTGTTTACATGTTCGTCGAGCAGAGCCATATTGCCGATGGAGTACTGCCCATACTTATTCATTTCTATGTTAAGTTTATCAATAAAGCCATCGCTTAATGTTTCCTCTGTATAGGCTTGAAGCATTGACAGAAGTGTATCTCGCATCTTTTTTTCTGCGTCATCTACTTTCTCGTTGACGACATACATATCATTGATATGTTTTATCCATACCTCTTTGCTCTTTTCTTCTTTCCCTTCTTCTGGGTTGGGTGCACAAGAACGTATATGTTCAAAGTTTTCATTGTGTTTTGTGAAATAAGCAGACCGCAAACGAGTCTTACCAGACTTCATATCTTTAATTTTTGTTGGTCGCGATTTAATGTCCTCATCTGATAATTCGTCCTTCCAATAATCACGATACAGACCTGTACAAATCATTACATCCATCAAAACTAAAATATTGTTTATTCCTTCAGAATCTTTTCCGTACCATTGTTGTCTGACATCTTTGATGTTAGATTCCAGTTGGCCATTAGCATTCGGCAATAATTTCATAATCATAGAAAGAATCTTTCCAAGAAAGACTTGCTTGTTTTCTGATTCTTCCCATATTTCCCATATCTTTTTGAAGTTGATGGTTATTTTAGATTGAACGGTTGCTTCCTCGTCAGATGGCTCTATAACTCTTTCCTTAAATCTAAAAATAAGATAGCCAATCCAATGATAGAGAAGTGGGTCACTAAACCACTTCTCCAATGTATGGTGCATTTGGAGAATGGAATCATACAATTCCCAATGGTCATCGCCAGATTTCCCGTTTAAGTTTCTTCCATTCTCAAAAAATTCTATGCCGAATTTTTCATAGTTGCTATGGTAAATTTGATAATACAATTTGTACAATAGCCCTATTGGATAATTGTCATGATTGAAAGCAATATTTTTTAGCATATTGTTTGGCAGGAATTGTTCAAAATATGTCCTCTGCTCTGTCTGAGCCCACCAAAGATTCATCTCATCAAGTTCAAGGGCTATTCTCATTCTGTACTCATTCACTTTTGCAGAAAGCGAACCTTTGTATTTCTCTTTTGCCGAACGCGTTATAAGTACAGCTCTTACCAAATCTGCACCATCAAGATCAACTTTTCCGCCATTGAGTCCGGCAAAAATTTCTTCTTCGCTCACCGTGGCATTGGTCATATTATTGACAATAAGCTTCAATCTTTCTGTGATTGTTTTGACATGCAATCCGTTTTCTCTATTATCGAACCACTCCTTAATAGATTTTGCCACATCAAGGATATACCATTTATCCTTTGATTCTGCCGAATCCGGCTTAATGTCATCATTCCAGATCTCACCAGTATAGACTTTTGATTCCAGAAATTCACCAGTGGCTTGACGCACATTATATTTCAGACAATCTGGAGATGAAAAAAAAGTGAGTTCCTCTGTCCTAATTCTTCGCAGATAGGACAGTAGAATATACAGTGTGGTAAGACGTTGTTGTCCATCAACAACGTTCCACCCATCTTCCGAACTTAATGGAACTATCGTAATATTCTGGAGGCAGTAAAAAGAATTGTTGTCCTCATTGCTCTTCTCAAAGGTCTTGAGATCTTCAAGAAGTTTGAAAATATCGTCTCTGTTCCATTTATATCCTCTTTGATATGCTGGAATGACAAACTGTTTCTTTTCGGAAATGACCTCCGAAAAAACAGTTTTCACACTCTTGATTAATTTATTATCATTCATAATCGTGTATGTTTCTAAAGTGGCGGAATCTTTAAACACTAAAATTTTCTAATGTATAAAGCATCCCGTCAAGTGCCAGATTAAATAATATTGGTCTTAACCAAGTTTCCTTATTACATAGGTCATAGTCTTTTTGATCTATGAAACTGATAATGTCTGAAACAACATCGTCCAGTTTTCCGACAACGCCATCTAAACGCATTTGAAATTGCGTTGGTACAGAAATTTGGAAATAGGAAAAAGCGTCTTTAATATCATAAGACAATGTTTCAATATTGGCGCCTTGAATAATGGCGTATGTCAATTCAGCAGCCTTTTCAAAAACGTATTGGGATATAAATGGAAGGTCTGTTTTCCAATTCCATTGACCATCATCATAGTATTCCACATAGTTTTTTATGGAGTGGCTTATACTCGTTAAATTCTCAACAATAACCTGTATTTCTTGCTGAGGTAATTGTGTTTGTGGAATACCTGAAAGTAACGGTTTAGAAAATTCGTCTTCAGTAGTTTTTACACGTTTGCTGATATAAAGGGTTATCGCCTTTTGTATATCTGGAAATCGCTCAGAGTCATAAGGGCATTGTGGGGCTTGTAATTCATAACCGAGGTCTATTTTCATGGCCAATTGACTTTTGGGGTCTCTATCAATAAAATTAGACATTTCACCATGAAGCCTTTGGTACTTCTTGAAAAGTCCCCATACAGCGTCTTGTTCCTCTTCTTCTGAATCTGTAGGGATTTTCTTTCCCACAGTATCGTTATAATACCGCTCTTCAAGATTATTAACGATATGGGAGTATTCGTCATTGTCAAAATCTGATGAATTTCCCTTCAGCATGATGTCCTGTACCTTATTGTAATATTTATTTATAATCTCAGTCATATTGATACTGTTTTAATACTGTATTTTATTATAGTATCTCTCTTGCTATCCATGCGCATGCCTCCGCATCTGCAAGGGTGTGGTGATGGTCTTTCAGATCATATCCGCAAGCGGCAGCCACAGTCTGGAGCTGGTGGTTCTCCAACTCCGGCATTACTCGTCGTGACACACAGAGGGTATCGTAGAACTCATAGTCTGGGTAGTCCATCTGATAGACACGGAAAACGGCCTTCAGACAGCCTTCATCAAAAGGCTTATTGTGAGCAACAAGTGGCAAGCCTTCAATGAGTGGTTCTATCTGTGCCCATACTTCGGGGAACACAGGAGCTTCGTCAGTGTCTTCATGTCCCAACCCATGTACTTGCGAACACCAGTAATTATAATAGTTCGGCTCAGGCTGTATGAGAGAATAGAATGTATCTACTATCTCACCGCCGTGCACAATGACGATACCAACTGAGCATACAGATGAGCGTTCATTGTTAGCCGTTTCAAAATCTATTGCTGCAAAATCCTTCATTTCTGTGCCTCCGTATTATACTTGTTCCACATTCTCTTAATCTTTCCGACGATATGCTTCCGAAGCCATAGCGGTTCCAGAACTTCCACATCTTCGCCGTTCCAAAGCAGTTCCTGCTGGAAGTCAAACTCAGGACGTAGGTTGAACGTGAAAATGCTATATTCTTCATTGCGCTCTATCTCTTCCTGTGATTCGTGCATCTGCAAGTCACGAATATAATTGGCCTGTCCAGCCGATACTTTCAGCTTGACTGGCTGAATCTTTACCGACTGGTCTGCAATGATGCCAAAGCATCCATCGAAGATTTTTTTTGCACTCCAGTCTGCCGGCATTTCAAATGTTTCTTCCTTTACATGGAGATACTTGATTCGGTCAAGAGAGTAGATGCGTGGTCCCTGTTTGTAAAAATGAGAATAGGTGCTGCGTGCTACCATATACCATCGCTGGCGAAACAACTTAACGCAGTAAGGCTGAACGTCGAAGTTGTTCTCTTCGTCTTTCCAATAACTATGGTAGGTGATGTTAAGAACCTTATCTTCCTTCATTGCATCGATGATAGATTGCAAATACTCTTGTCCAGAAGGGACATACTCCAAGATGATACGGTCTTTAATGCTCTGGCTGTTCGCCAAGGCATTGCTTACGCAGAAGGTGTTGTATAGCCAGGAACGAAGACCATTCTTGCTGATGTCCTCCTCATTCTCGATGTAGTAGCGGTACTCACCACGGTTCTCATTGGCTATACTTATGCCAAACATATCCCATATAACATACCTCCAGTTGTCGAATGTGCGTTTGGGTATGTCAACGCCCCTGCTAATATCATCGCGGAGCCATAGCTCATTCAGTTCCTTGAACGAGATTTTATGCCTGCGGTAGATGGTCTCTATCACCCAGACATATTTGCTTATTAAGCTTTGTCCTCTATCGTTATCGGCCATAATCTTGAAATTTTTCTGCAAAGTTACTGGCAGGGTGCGCCAAATGGTGGCAGAGGTTAAAGAAATCTACACATTAAGTATTCATGTTTGCTAATTGCTCGTAGTAAATGTGCGCATCTTCTTCAGAGAAACAGCATATTATTACTTCGCCATGATAGCCATTCTCGAAATGTTTGTTTATGATTCGTAATGCAATTGATGCCGCCTTTTCCTTTGGGAAGCCGTATATACCAGTACTGATGCAAGAGAAGGCAATGCTTCTCAGGCCATTATCTTCGGCGATTGTTAAGGCGGAGTCATAACAGGAGGCGAGCAATTCTTCTTCGTCATAATTTCCCCCTCTCCATACAGGGCCTACGGCGTGTATGACTTTCTTGCAAGACAGTCTGTAGACATCTGTCATTTTGCATTGACCTGTATCACATCCACCAAGAGTCATACACTCCTTCAGTGTACGTTGTCGAACAAAAATGCACAACTGCAAATATAGTTATTTACTCTGTAATTTCATTCTTTTATTCTCAGAAATTCTTTTGTTGATTGAATTTTGCTTTATTATTTCTCTTATCTTTTTGATTTT
>ERZ772945.924-NODE-924-length-22037-cov-8.056228_pt1 | contig 22037 bp, 22 predicted proteins | sample MGYA00511681_ERZ772945 | MGnify/ENA primary metagenome ERZ772945 (study PRJEB29015, sample SAMEA2737943) | human oral metagenome | biome: human oral; feature: human-associated habitat; material: dental | place: China | collected 2143 ...
CTCAGCTCAACCAGACGACGAAAGACCAACGCCAAGGTGCTATGAGTCAGGTCCAATGTCATTACCCATACGCAGGCAAAGAAACCCGGAGGACCTGATACTTATCACATCTGTGTCACCTACAAATCTGCGAAGAGATGTAGGCAAGGTGCGCTTCCATATAAGCAATGTCCGATAGATACAGTGCCAAATGCCCGTCATTGATGTGTTGTTGGAACCGCTTGTCACCTTTCTCGGCTGCGCCACGCATGAAGTCTACTAACGCCTGAAGTCGTGGGACGAGCATCGACACAACGTCCGCACACAACTGAGAAGTCGCCCCGTAAGCATCGAGGAATACGTGTGCACGATTCGCCTGCCGTTGCAAATCGCCGAAGCCATCAACATTATCACTTTCCATGAACGGTGCGAATCGATATAGCGCGTAGGCGAGATCCCACGATCGAGGACCGGGACGAGCTGTGTCGAAGTCAATTATTGCGACCGCCTGTGCTGACTGGAACACACAATTATATGGCGCGAAGTCAGAATGGCAGATGACTTGTCTAGGTTCCATGGGAGGGAACATCCAGCGATCTTCGGGGGCCTTCGCAATATCGACAGTTGCCTCATGATAGTCCCTCAGCAGCCTACCCGCTGAGCGAAGAGCAGTCTCGCTACGTACCTCTATGGATAACGGGTAGTTTCCGACTTCTCCTGGAATGTAATCAAGAACCTCCCGTCCACACCTATCAATGCCGTGAACTCTGGGGGCACCCTGGAAACCAGTTGCCGACAAATGCCGCAATAGGAAGTGCACGGCTGGCGTCCATGGCTGAACAGGACGCCGGATGGTCTCACCGATCCGTGTAACCACAGAACTCCCGCCGCCCACGAGTCTCTCCTCGCAGCTTCCCGCAGCTTGCGGAACTTCGACGAATGTTCCAGCCCAATTCTCGCACCAGAGTTCATCTTCCGCAAAATGCGCGTCAACGATCTGAGTATTGCGCAACCAGTGTGTCCGACCGTATCCATTTTCGAGATTCGGCGATATAAAGGGAATCGACAATTGCAGCAATCCCCCATGCGACACCACCACAATAGAGGCATCGTCAGGATACTTATTGTGCACTTCTACAAGAAAGGCACGAAAACGTTCCAAAGCATCATTCGCCCGTTCACCACCCGGCGCCACGGGCTCATCGAGAGCGTCGTCAAGGATCCATCGATCCCAGCCGATGTCGAGAATACCTAACCCTTCCGCAGAATCCATCCCCTCAACAGATCCAACGTCAATTTCAATGAGACGATCATCTACCAAAATTGGCACACCGGACAGTTTCGCTATAAACTCTCCAGTCTGAACAGCCCGCAAGGCAGGGCTTGTGTACACAACTGTCACAGACTTGCATAATGTCTCGGCTACTGCCGCCGCCTGTTGCTTTCCGGTCGAGCTAAGTCCTTGTCCGGGTACAGCCGACGACACCACATTTCTCTGATTTTGTAGACTCTCTCCGTGACGAACGAATACAAAGTGTGTCATCGTAATTGTTCCCTCCTCAAATTGAAGTCTGAAAATTCGAAAATATCGATGTGGTCGGCAATAGTACAGCGCCGAAACGGTCGCATGTGGACGCCGACCGCTCCTGCAAGGGCGGCGCCCTCAACATCATCCTTGAGAGAGTCGCCGATGTGAGCAACCTCAGACGCTGGCACCCCAAGACTATCGAATGCGACGTGAAACAATCGTGGATCGGGTTTTGCAATTCCAACGATTGATGAGTCAAACACTCGATCAGCAGACAGTCCCTGCGGACCAATAAATCCCGCTCGTTCCAACACTTCGAGAGCCGTAGGCTGAAGGGTGTTGCTAATGGCTGCAATCGGTATTTCCATGGAACGAAGCCAGCTCACGAAGTCAACCGCTCCGGGAGCCGCCCTCCAGATAGAAGGCGACGTGTGCCTGGCTTGGAGTTGCTGCACGTAGTCCTTAACTCGCTCTTCCTCCGCTCCAACTTCGGCGCCGACCGCTTTCCAGTCTACATCATCGTACTGAGAGTCTTGTTGAATACTCATACTAAAAAAAACGGCATCCCAGTTCTCGTCAGGACTAGCATCTGGGAGGATGAGCGCATGATTGGGAAGCACGAGCACCCCCGCGATATCTAGCGTGACGGCTCTAATCAAACCTTCGAAATGATGTCTCACCGCCCTTTGCTCCAACATAAACATAGACCCACTCCTGACTCTGAATCACTGAATGCACTTCAAACAATGCGGTTATTTAAAGGTGAAAGAAATGATCTCTAACTTGGATAAACGAAAACAATCACAATAATTATAAATACATTCCACTTTAACTATATTTCCAGACTATTATAGTTAACCTCAAGAACTCACATTCCAATTCGTTTAGGTTGCGACGGCCTGGCCTGAAAACTTCGTTACTACACTCCAAACTCAATCCACGGCACAATTTCGTTGATCATGTTGCCTTGCATCACGGTTTACTATGTAATGGATTCTATCACTCTTCAGTATAATTGACAATAGATAACCCTACCCACCCCGAAGAAAAGGTGAACATTACAGACCTTAAGATGATCCAGGCATGCATGAAACCTGTACTGACTATTCACTTTGTCTGTAGAGCTGAGAAAATTACCACCCCTTCAGAGTTCCTTCTAACCTCCAGAGTAAGTCTCTGGAACAAATGATATTCCCTTCGAACCCAAATTGAGTAATACTACATTTCTATTGCGTCAATCCACTAGTTCCACCTCAAGTGAATTGATCAAAAATCAGTATCGTTTAGCATTCGAGTCACCCCAGGCTGTAGTGGCCAGCACCTGCTCCCACTTGCATTTTCGGCTAAACACCGGATAATCATCGTGCCACGGTTTCGTCGGGCCTTGAAAATGAAACAATCGCATACGACCGAGCACATCTCCATAACCGTAGTCTGTTACCGGGAATTTAGGCGCATCCCAGAACCCACTAACGTTGTATGCCTGATCGAACTCGACCCATCGATCCCACAATGTGGCGTTCAGCGCATCCTGGTCCGGGAAACGTACTGATTCTCCGAACCGCTCCAGGAAAGCGAAACAGCGTGATTCAAGATCCTCAGTTCGCCAGACGTCAAGATCAAGTGCGAGTACACCGGAGTTACAATATGGAGCATCTGAAGGAACGCCAGCTTCTTCCCAATTCCGGAGCCCGCCTCGGTGGCTCATGGTGGGACCATTCATCTCCCTAACAGCACCGAAGGCAGCGCCTTCAAGCGGTCGTGTCCAAAGTGCTGAGATGTCGGAGAATACGAGCGTGTCAGCATCCAAGTAAACCACGCGGTTAATCGAACTGTCGATTAGACGACCTAGGGCAAGGCGAGCATAAACAGCATCGTTGCCGAAGTAACGCCTACTGGGCCACCGGGCGAACAGATTTTGTGGAAGCAAGTCGAGGAAAACATCATCGGCCCTAAACGAGTCACGAAGCATTTGGAATTCGATTTCAGACTCTGAACCGAAGTAAAGTAGAACGACCGAGACTCCTTCGCTCGCATCAGTAATAGCAGAACGCACCGACACCGCTGCTGGGGCTGCATATTGTGCATTGGTGCTCACGACCACGATGCGCTCGGGAGTACTCATACTGCCCCCTCAAGCAATCTCCAGTCGGTAATGATTTCGTGCGGTATGGGCATTCCATCTAGCAGTGCATGCAGGGAGTCACGGACAGGACTCGAGGGAAGATGTTCAGCAAGCCACTCAGCACCTTCTGGCTGTCGCTGGCAAAGGTCCCGAATCAGGTAATGACAGTACGATGCCCGAAGCTCAGGGAAAGTGATGAACCATGACTTTTGGAACCAGGTGTGATGGTACCGATCTGCCTCAGTCGGGCCCTCCCACAATCCAGTCGCCGTGTCCCAGATCCGTGGGCTAAACGGACGTGCTTCGATTCCTAGATCTCTAGCCAAGGCGACCACCAGCCGTTGCTCGGCAAAGGCCGCACGTTGGATGCGGTGACCGGGGGCGTCTGCTCCATTATTCTCCGCGAAAGCAAACGCTGATTCCCCAAGAGCGCGGGCGTGGGCAGGGTCACCAAACCAGGCTAAGGACATATTACTAGCAGGGCCCTCATAATTGAGGTCGGGCAGTATATATCCGGCAGCCATCGGAAGTTCATGCGGATCGGGATAGATGTCCGGCGAGGTGGTCCGCTCCCAATGGGTAAAGACAAATTCCTGCTCATTGGGAGGAACGATGTCACTACGCAAGTAAAAATCTGTGTCCATGACAACAAAGGGTTCCTGCGCGCGGCGGAATAACTCGAACTTCCCCGCTGAAAAATAAATGCTCGGGTCAATTACGGTTGTATCAATCTCATCAAGCCAAGTGTGTACCCGATCGTAGAGTTCGATTAAGCCAATTCGCTCCATTAACTCCACCCCAAGACGGTCTGTTACAAGTTCGATTTCTCCTCCATGAAAAGCCTGCCAACTCTTGACGCCGTGCACGATTGTTGTGAGCTCATCGAGCGGAAACCCGCGTCGACTGTGCTGCGCTAGTTGCGTTTGGCCTATTTTGGAGTGGGCTGGCGCAGACCAGCGAACATGGTATGCGGTAGTCACCGACTTTTCTCCTCCCTCCGAGAGCGCTTGTTGAAACCCGCGAAACTCATACCGGTTGCCAGCGTTGTTGCTGAGGTCACGAGGTATACGAGGCTACCTAAAGGAGAAACTAGCGCTGCAAAAATCATTCCACCCATAGCCCCCGCAATCGCCCGTACGGTCATTCCGGACGCCGCCCCTAAAGCTCGTTGTTCCTCGCCAGCATGTTCCATGAGCATAGCTATGAGCGGTGCATGCACGATGCCGACAGCGGTTCCCACTATGACAGCACCAACGAACCAACCAAACGGGTGAATAAACGGTGTAAAAGCCCAAACGCCGAGCCCGAGCCCCAGGTCCACCAAAGCGATTCCCGCGAGGGTACGATTCTGCAGGTATAGTCGAGAAGCGACAATTCCCGCGAAGACCGCAGCAGCTGAGATGAGGGCAAGCACTATACTTAGTGTACCCGCGTTTTCCCCGGATTGTCTCAGGATTCTAGGCAGATAGATCCGCGAAGATTCAGCCGCAAAAGAGCTGGCAGCCATGCCCCAAATTGCTGGATACTTCAAGAGTGGACCGATAGCTACCTTCTGGGTGATGTGGGTACCTATCGAACGAGGCTCAGGGAATCCCAAGAGCATGAGCACAAGCACTGCAAGCAGGATATTGGTCAGCGCGTTCATCGCTGAAAGCCATTGTAGTGCATGCATCACCGTCCCGATAACTAACCCGCCGAAGAGTGGTCCAAGAAAACCTCCCACTTGATACTGCACGCCGTCGAGCAGTAATTGACGAGTGTCACTCTTTGTTCCGGGCCAGCGAGATACAAGCGCTGCCCACGCTGGCGAACTGATCGCTGTGGCGAAGGGCACAACCCCCGCAATTACGGCCACGACGTACGCTTGCCCTACCGAGACGTCTTTGCCCGGAGCGAAAGCTGCAATCGCTACAACGACGCATACGACGCCTTCAAGCAGCAAGGCGCCAACGAGCGTACGGCGCTGCCCAAACCGACGAACGGACCAAGCTCCTGTGGCGACACCTGTGAGCGTACCCAACAGGTCGGAGCCTTGTAACGCCGCGAGCACGGTTACGGGGAGACGAAGGTCCGAAAGGTACCAAGCTAGCGCCAGCGACTGCGCTGCCTCAGCCATGCTCGAAAGCAGTGCAGCGACCCAAAAGGCGCCGAACGGGACTCGTTGAAGACCCCTCACGCCTTCACCAGTCCGATGTCACCAAGCGAATTCTGCATACGCTGCGTCATTCCAATGATCCTGCCTTTCTTCATTTACCTTCCACTATGCCATATGCTGTTCGGTCTGACCAGTTGACAGTGGGTCAAGTCTCCGGGTCCGATGTTGCGGGCTCTTCGTCTTTGATGTTGTGGTAAGTGAGGCGTATCACCGGGTATGGTGTTGGTCTTTCGTCGTCTGGTTGAGCTGAGGTTTATGGCGTCGTTACCGGTGCTGCAAGTGGGATCGTGGCGGTTGGGTGTGACGGTCTGGCACGTGTCACCTTGCGGTGGATCGGGCCTTTCCAAGGGCCAGAGGGGTCCTTCGTGGTCGCGGTGGACAAGGGGCAGGAGCCGGGCGTCTACGGGGCCGGTAGAGTTTGGAGGTGCCCGAGGCCGTTAGGCAGAAGGGTGTGGTCCTGGGGTGGTCGGCCTTGTAGCGCAGGACGACGCGGCGGGCGTGGCGGGTTATCACGGAGGGGATGCTCATCATCCGCAGGAGGATCGCCCTGGGTTCCCAGCGACTGGCCGGGGGGCCGGCCATGGTGAGTATCTGGAAGAAGGCGAGAATGTCACGGGCCAGGAGCGTGTTCAATGGTTTGTGTGAGCCCTTGTGGAGGGACTGGCACTGTGATTGCTGCTACCGGTGATGACGACAGGGCTTCTGCTGGTGTGCGGGATGTGGTCGACCAGCTGCGCTCGGCTGGGGCTCTGGACGGCTTGTTTGAGCAGACCTGGTGCCGGGCAGGTGAGGATGACCGGGGCTGATGGCCTGCTGCCGGCCCTGCACCAAGAGAGGCCCTGGAGAGGGCCCTGGCCAAAGGATGAGCTCGGCCTTGTACAGCGAGCTCAGCGCCTCGGCCAGGGCAAAGCCGAAAGGAGGCCGCCCTTGGAGCCTACAGAGACGTCCGCATCGGCCTCAGCCAGGGCGGCCCCGTAGCGGATGGACCTGTACTGCACCCCACGGTCGCAAGTGATGCACCAGGCCAGAGAGATCAGCCCCCTTGACGTTTCCGCTGCCAGACGGCCATCTCCAGAGCGACAGGGGCCAGGTCGGAGTACAGGCTGGTGGAGGTCTCCACGATCTGCCGCGAGAACACGTCAGCGGGCGAAGACGACGTAGACTCACCCAAAAAGGAGCGCACATAGGAGGGGGCACCTCCCGCTTGCGGGGGAATGTCGGCGACCCACAGCCCACCCAGAGGCGAAGGCCTCGAAGTGGCGTCTAACCAGGTCGGCCGGTCCTCCACCACACCCGAGACGCCATCGAGGCCCACCTGACCGTGGTGATGGCTTCGCTGGCCGTAGCCCACCACCTCCAGGACGCCACCGTGATCAGCATCGCCAGGATCGTGCGCGAGCTACACGGTCTACAGGACGTCACCATCAACCTCAACGGACACTAGATCACCGCCGCCGACCCCCTGACCCCCCAAGCCGAAGACATCCTCACCGCCCTCAACAACGCACCTCCGGCACACTAAGGCGTCACGAGCCAGGTCTGACGGATACCTCCAGGTACCGCGAGATTCAGGCGCCACTAGCAAGGTAAGGTTTGTAGACGGACAGTTCCGCGATCCGATCGATCATGCGTGACCTGGGCCTTCGGGGCACGCATCTGCGCGCAGAAAACTACATCATCGTCCCCGCGGAGGCCCCTCACGAGCGTCTAAACTTGTTGAGGAGAGACTTCAACCCGGACGTCGGGTAGGAAGTTGTGCGGGAATATCACCCGCATCAATTCATAACGATCAGTCAGTGTAAATTTGACGAAGAAAACGGCTGCGTTTTACCGGAACTCGTTCTCCTGACGCCAATAGCACCCCCCCACCTTCAGTTTCGCGGTTCATAGGCCAACTCGAAGGAGTTTAGCAGTTCTGGCCCTCAGAGTGGCCCTATTTACATTTTATGATAAAGTTCTCTGCTTCTCTACACTGCAAGATAGTGTGAGTCGGTCACCGAGACTATCTCCGGCCCTCCACGGGCAACCTCACGCACTATCTGGACTTAGCCGCCTCTCCGAATATTTCGCTGCTGAAATGTTCTCCATCCTATCGACTTACAGAAGAATACTCCGTCAGTCCAAGAAAACACTACGTATCCCACATTCCTGCAATTTCACGGTAGCCCATTCCATTCGCGAAGCTCCGTCAATGGAAGACGGGCCGGTGGTACGCGTGCACTGACAAAGTTGCGGAGCAAGATAGAGTCTGGACCTTCCGGCAGAAGTTCCAGCACCGTCAACATGTCGTTGATCACATTCTCCTTCTCGCCGGCAGTGATTGAACCAGCGTTGTGAGCTCGCAGCAGTAGATCATGGTCCTTCCAAGTCGAAAGATAGTCCGGCGGTCTAAGCTCAGCGTCAAGTTCGAGGTCCAACGTGACAATTTCATCGGAACCATAATACGGAGGACGCTGACCATTTACGTAGAAGCGACCGTGTTCAGGACAGCCGGGGGGAGCAAACCATCCGACGGCGCACCAACGCCCCGGACGGATAACGTAGGTACAATCGTCGCCCGTCCAGCCAACCTCATCGAGTTCCCATTCGTCGACGTCCAAGTGAACTCGCTGGCCTATATGGTTAACGGCGGCGAGCCATATTGTACCTACACTGATCCGGATCACAGTCGCCTCTGGCCCGTCTGCCAGTACGGTTACTGGGAGCGAGCACCATATGCGGTCTCCGCGAGCGTGCAATAGACGGACAACCGTGCCCGGAATCCACAGGGGTCGCGCCATTCAGCGACCATTTCTGTTCCGCAAGGCCGCCTGGTATGCCTCGACGGTTTCATTTCGCATTGTCTCGACGGAGAACCTCGTTGCGACAGTGAGTCGCGCGGCCGACGTCAATGAAGTTCCGAGTGTTGGATCTTCCGCGATACGCAGCACTGCTGTAGCTAACGCATCGGGATCACGGGCCGGTACGAGCAGACCGTCAATGCCATCCTCAATAACCTCATTGAGCCCGACAACATCAGAGGCGACAACAGGTACCTCCTGCTGCATGGCCTCGATGGCTGCGAGGCCCAGACCTTCCTCAAGCGAGGGTTGCACGGCGATATCAGTAGCAGCAAAAACCTCAGGCATGTCGGCTCGGGTCAGTGTCTCGTAATGGGTGACAAGGCCCGCCTCGGCCGCCGGCCTGAGGAGACCGAATACCTCGTCAGCGTAATTAAAATCTGACACACGGCCCGCGAGGAAGAGGTGAGCCTTGGGGTGCCTTGCGCGGATTTTGTCGAACGCACGCGCGAGATGTAATTGACCTTTACGCGTGTATATCCGCCCTGCGCAAGTAATGACAAGGGAATCCTTCGGGATCCCGAAGCGGGATCGGGCCGCTGCTGACGCTAGTTTTCGAGGAACTACTTCCACGCCATGATAGATCAGTCGCAATCGCTCTCTTGGTGTGCCGTACTGTAGGGCACGTTGTTCGTAAAACCGCGATGCTGCGATATGCATGTCGACAGGGAATATGTCGTAAGCAAGCCGGCAGCGGCCAGATCCAAACGACGATGCGTCAGGATTCTGTTCATGAAGCGATGCAACGATAGCAGCGCCCATGCTCTCGGCAATCGGCAACGCAAGCTGCAACGTCTCGTGGCTGTTAGCGTGCACGACATCAAAATGATTGTCTTTTAGTAATCGGCCTATCTCATTAAGGAGCGAATACTGCAACTGCCTCCAAACAACTTTATCTCGTCTACCGATCTCGTTAGCGAACATACGCGGCCGCAGAACACGACAGCCGCGTTCAACGGTAGCGATCGGCAGGTCGGGTAGCCAAGAGCCATCAGTTACGATCGTGACTTCATTGCCGGCATCGGCGAGGGCTTTGGTTAGGAGCAGCCCGTATGTTTCAGCACCTCCGGTAAGCGGTTCGAAAGTAGAGGTTAGAAATAGGACGCGCATGTCGAGATGCCTTTCTAGTAGTTCGTGGCATTGCTACCACCGAACACTCCATTGACGACAAAGGAACCGTCCGGTATGTTGGCACCGGGCAGCAATATTGCGTCCTGAATCCAAACTCCGCGACCAACACGTGTGCCCTGCTCAATCGCAACGCATCCTTTAAGGGTGGCATCCGGAGCGACGATCGCTTCTGGAGCAACATATTGTGTATTTGGGCGATCGCGCAGCAACTGGGCAACCACTCTTTGCAGAGCATCAGGAGTCCCTATATCGAACCAATCACCTACGAGAGGATACGCGAGCACAGCCTCGCCCTTCTCCTGAAGCGCCGGAAAAAGATCGGTAACGAAATCGGCGATGCCGTCTCCAGGCAGCAGGTCTATTACATGAGGCTGGAGGGCGTAGATGCCAGTGCTGACCGTAAAGAATAGATCGGCTGGGACATCCGGCTTCTCTCGTGCGCTGAGCAACACACCGTTCTCGTCAACGTCGAGAACGCCGAAGCGGTGCGCCTCCTGCATTTTTCGCGTACCAAAGGTGAGGCTCGATGCGCGGAAGTCGTGGGTTTCAAGCAGTCCGGTGAGAGTATCATCGAAAATCGTATCGCCAGAAACCACAAGAACCTGATCGTATTCAGCAAGATCATCACGAAAACATCGCAGAGCACCTGCTGGACCTGACAGCATAACTTCGCGTCGGGAACATACCTCCGGCCAAGTAGATTGCAGATGTTCCTCAATGCGATCCGCACCTGCGTAGGTATTCACGAAAATGCTTTCTGCACCGGCACACTGCAGCGCTTCAATTGCGCGATCGAGCAAGGTGCGTCCAAGCACGGGAGTGAGTGGTTTGGGCCACGCGTCAGTGATTGGGCGCAGTCGATATCCGACGCCGGCCGCCAAGACAACGCCCGCAACACGCGTCACTTTACACTCTCCTGACCAGATACCCACCTAACGACGTCTTCAATGCCCGTTTTGAGATCTACTCGAGCTTGCCAACCGAGCGATTCTCGTGCACGGCTGGGGTCAAGTGCAACTGCACGGACTTCGCCAGGCAACGCCGGGCCATGCGCCGGATCCAAGTTCGGGTAGCCGGCCGCTACCCGAACGAGATGATGGACTTCCAGTACTGAGGTCCCAACACCAGTCCCGATATTCATGAGCCCATGCCCGTGCCGCGTCGAACGCTCGAAGGCTCTGGCTACGTCAGAGACATGAACGTAATCGCGAGTTGTGAGCCCATCTCCGTTGATCGTTCCCGGCAGACCTTTGGTAAGTCTTTCTGCGAAGAGCGCAATTACGCCAACTTCACCGTGCGGATTCTGCCGCGGACCGTATACGTTACCCAAAGCCAGCGTGACTGTCTCAGCCTTGCGTTCCCTCGCGTAGACTTCGAGATAATCGACCATAATGGATTTCGTGATGCCGTAGAACGATCGTGGCGCGCGTGGAGAATTTTCATTGATTGGCTGTGTCTCGCCCGGCACATCACCATATATTGTGCCGCCGCTTGAGGCTCCGACGAAACGTCTGCAGCCGACGCGGAGGCCGGCATCAATCATAGTGACGAGGCCCATAACGTTTACACTGGCATCGAAAGCAGGGGCGCGCATCGAGGCTCGAACGCTCATTTGCGCTGCAAGCAACACCATGCACTCTGGTGCGAAAGTTTCTACAGCACGTACAGCAACGTCGGATCGTATATCGGCCTGGACGAGATTGTCGTGTGAAATCCACCCAAAGTCTCCAGAAGAGAGATCGTCGATCACTAGCACTTCGTCGCCTTGCCCTCGCAAGAGATCAACAACGTGGCTGCCGATGAATCCCGCCCCTCCGGTCACAAGCACTCTCATATCGTCTCCTCTCGTCGTATGCCTCGGACTCCAATACTCTCAAGTTGACCAGGGAGGTCTTCATACCCGCGAAGCAGATGCCTCGCATCAGGTATCGCGCATGGTCCATCGGCCACGAGCGCCGATAGTAGAACAGCGGCGGAGCCACGGATGTCGGGAACATCAGCAAAAGCCCGCCCCCGAAGGCGAGTATTGGGATCGCCGTTCAGCCTTGCGATCGCCACATTCCGTCCTCTTTGTCTTGTACAAGTGACACTTGCTTGCGGGAGCCCAGCCGGACGGAGTCGTTCGAGAAACTGGAAACGATCAATAAAAACATCATCACTGATGGTCGAGTGTCCTTCAGCGCGGCAAGCCAACAACAAGGCTGCAAACGGTGCCCAGTCGCTACTGAACATCGGCTCAGAGCCGGCGACCAACGTCGTCGCGCGTAGCGCTTGCTCGCGGGGATGTGCAATAGTAAGAGAATTAGAACTTGTCGAGATCCCCGCTCCAATGCATTCACAGAATTCCAAGAACCGGGGCATGCGTAGCGGCCGCTCAAACCGTACTGTCACCCGGCCGCGAGTAAGAAGTCCCGCCGTTAGCAGCGTCGCCGCGTGAATGCGGTCTGGACCAAGTCGCCACTTGAAGTGTCCAAGGGATCCTTCCTCAACAGTTGTGTACTCGCCGCGCGTCACCATACGGCCGTTAGCAGTCATCGCCTCGCCCTGCTCCCAGCACGACGGTTCTACAGAGCCGCCCCGAATCGAACTAGTACCAGCCACCGCGGCTCCTGCAGCAAGGGCTACAACAGTACCCGTCATTGTCGGATAGCTGAAGCTCAATTGCGCAGGATGGCGTCTTCGCCAAGATAAATCGACAGTCTCACCTTGAGTATTTACCTCGGCACCGAACTGCACCATTGTATGCAGATACCAATCATATGGTCGTGCGCCAATCTCGCAGCCTCTAGGGACACCTTCGAAACGCAATTCTCCCCGATGATGCAACGTGGCGGGCAGTAAGCAGAAGAGATTACGCGAGCGAGCTACAAGCTCTGGTGGCCATTCTACAATACCGGCATCGAGGGGGTCCGCGAGTCTTAGACGATTTACCGTGCGATCATGTTCCACTCGGCTGAAGATGAGTCGAAGTGCATCGATTAGAGCAAGTGTATCGGCGTTTGCGGGGACGTTCTCTAAGTCGACTACATCAGCAACTGCCGCCGACGCTAAAACATGAGCAAAAGCATGTTTGCCACCAGGCAAGTTGATTGTGCCGTCCAAGGGCCGACCGTCATGCTCTAACACCACGGAAGCATTCCCTAAATCGCTTCCCGTGATACTCATACCGTCGCCGCCCGCATGAAGGTCGCCTGGTGGTAGCCAAGTTCCACGAACCACTCCACCAGTACTTGCTCCAGTTCGAACCGAAAAGGAAACTGACTCACTTCGACATCGGAGCCAATAACGTGCTCAATCTTGCCATTCCACGCAAATGCGCCACCACCATGTTGTCGGTGGTAAACGTATCCCGCACCCTTTGCGAGAGACATTTTTGGACGGTCGATGACATAATTAGGCAGACAGCGGCGAGCAACTTCCTTCAGCATGGCTTTCGGCACACCGTCTCGGAGATGAGCTTTAGGTAAGATAGAAAGAGCTGTCTCAACAACTTCTCGGTCAAGAAACGGTACTCGACACTCAATTGTACTCTTCATCAACATGCGGTCAAGGCGCTGGCAGTTAGTGCGGCCGAGCTGAGCAAGTCGCAACCTGCGGCGCTGCGCCAACTCAGCCTCCCCGGTGATTGGGGTACCATCAGCATTCCGCTCAATATAACCGAAACACAGTTCGTCGGCGCCTTCTCCAGTCAGTACGACACGGAAACCGGCATCAGCGATTGCTGCGACAAGTGGAAGCATTGGTGCAGCATGATTCACAACGTGCCACTCCCACGACTCGACGATCTCGACAACCTCTGGCGCGCGTTTCCAAAGTTCCTCCGGTGGCAGACCCTCAACTTCGATGAGTCGGACCTGTAGATCGAGACAGAGACGCCTTGCTGCATCAATATCGGGAGAGCCCGGTCTATGCAGCACGAAAGCGGTGACGTCAGGATTTCGGGCGATGGCGTGCTGCAGTACAAGAGAACTGTCGAGACCTCCGGATAGCATGATGGCATACGGCTCCTCGGGAACGCGACTGTGGATGGCTGTTCGCACCGCATCATCGAAAGCCTCTATGGGATCTCTATCTGGAGTGAGCAAGAACGACTTATTGACACTCCACCATGTGGTCATCTGAATCTGAGAGGGATGCCGTACATCAATCGTTACGAATACGCCTGCAGGAACCTCTTTTATCTGCGCCTTGAATGATTTAAGGGCTTTGAGTTCAGATGCGAACACGGTGACCTCCGGGAGGGCCGCGAAGTACAACGGTTTTATTCCTAAGTGATCGCGTGCGGCAATGAGAGTGCCGGAAACGGTATCCACGGCAAGGAATGCACCTTCCCAGCGCACTTCGTTCAGCGTGCGTTCCACACCCCAGCGGTCTAGAAGTTCAGTGAGTACAACGGTGTCCGAGACTGACAACCGGGGCGGCAGCCCCGCAGTCTCAGCAAGCGCCCGGAAGTTGTAAAGCTCGCCGTTGTGCAAACACGCAAGAGCCCCAGAGGCGGAGATTACTGGTTGAGCGCCCGACTGGCCTCCGACGATCGGTAGTCGGTTCACTCCAATCGCGACCTGCGCACCGGACAGTTCTTGGACAGAGCTCCGTTCATATCCCTCGCCACGATGGGCGATATAGTCAAGCCCCGTCAAGACCATTTTCTTCCGCTCGGTCGGCACGCCTCCAACTACTGCGATGATACCGCACACGTAATACTTTCATCCTCTCCGAAGTGTTTGGCTTGCTCGTGATACCGGTGCCTGCCGCCACGGAGATAGCGTACAAGACAATGACTAAATAAGAGGTGTAGATCCTCTGATAAACCATAATCGCCGTCACCAACTTCCACGCTGAGATCAGCCAGGTCCGCAACCCGGCCATTTCGTCCCGCAAGCGAAAGCGTGCGCAGCCCGCTTGCACGAGCGGTATACAAGGCAGCGAGAAGGTTGGAGGACTCTGCGCTTACGCTGATCGTGATGAGCAAATCGCCGGGCCTCGCTAGGAGCCGAAGTTGACCAGCGAAAGCCTCATCAGGACCATAATCGTTCACCAGCGCAGACCAGCGAGCAACGTTATCGTTCAGACAATTAACCGAGCCGTTTCTGCCGAGATCATTCCAAGCAGAACAGATATCGGCAGCCATATGCTGCGCGGTCGTTGCGCTTCCTCCATTTCCCACGATGAATACCGTCTGACCTTGCTCGAGCACCGATACAATCAACTCGATAGCATTTGCGATCTGTGTAATAGGAAGGTGGTCGATGGCACCTCGCAGATCATCCGCGTATTTTCTCACGACGAAGTGAGCGTTGGTTAGACTACCGGTGATATCAAGTGCTGTCATCTGCTTGACTCTCCCGGCGTCGTTAGCGGCCTGCTGAGCGATACGGCGAACATGTAAAATCGGTAAGCGCTCGGCGCGGCGTCTCGCTGACGAGCTCGTCAATCTGCGCGTCACTGAGGCCGATACTACGCATATTCTCTATCTGCTTTGAAATGTCCGTTGAGCCAGCGGCAACTTGACCGTCTAAACGAAGTCTAAGTGAGCTTGATTTGGACAAACTTAGGTCTTCTCCTGCCATTGCATCCGTTTCAGTATGATCTGTGATTGCAATTAGTTGATCTGCACCCACATAATCGACTGTTCGCCGACAGATCTCAAGGTCTACATGGGCGCCATCGAAGTTTAACATCGGCAAAAGACGGCGGGTTCGCGCTGCTTCGATAATGCTCGCGGGTACCGGACCTAACAACTCGGCCAAGGAGTCGGTCTTCCAGGGTTTACTGAGAAACGACTCGAGCTCTTTATCGCGGTGCACGCGCTCCTCCTCGGTACGCCAAGCGTGAGTGAAGGCACGAGGCATATCGTTGTACAGATGATCTGTAAGGAGCATATCGGGTTGCCCGCAGGTAAACTTTTCGACCATGTCGATCACAGCATCGGTACGTCGTGCACTCTCGGAAGGATTGTCGTGACGGAAATGCCCCAGAGCCAATCGTACTCCGTGTTGATAGAAGAGTTCAATGAGAGCGCGGAAGGTGAGATCGCCATCAAGAACCTCATCAAGTTCACACGCATCTGGCGCGATCACGATGTAGCGCAAACCGATATTCCCGAGTGTGGCGAGTTCACGCCAAGTCTTTGCGTCTGGCAACCAACAACCCGCCGGCGGGACTCCGCCTGAGGTGCCCAGCATTGGCCCTTCGACTCCAAAACCAAGAATGCTTGGCAACCCTCCGCGATCACGCGCCTCTTTCCAATCTTGGAGGACTTGCTTGAGATCAGGAACATACTCGCGACGCAAGAATATTGTTGGGATCAAATCGACGTTGCGTTCAACAGCGATAGCATTCACTTCAGGTAATGCGTCGGATGTCATCGAACTGAAGTCGTGTGATCCGATGCCGTGAACATGGAAGAGGACTGGACGAGAACTCAATGTTTGCTTGAGAGTGTTTGTGCTCATGTCAATCATGCTAACGCTCCTCTCAACTGAAGACAAGAGGGTGGCGGGACCTGTCAGGAATGTCCACGAAGGAGGTTCGGCGCCTCGTGTAGCACTTGCCGCGAAGTCAGCAAGATCAACGACTGGTGGATGGCTGTCCAATCTCTAGCGGGACTGGCATGTTAGTGTGAGCTAGGTGTGACTCACGATGTGATGATGCGATTATCATCCCAACGCTAAACCTCGAGATTTCTTTAATGGATGCTGGATGTGGAATGAAGGCACTCTTTTCCCCGGCATAGCGAGGATTGCTTAGTTTCCACGCATGTACAGGAGAGGATGTGTCACGGAGAGAAGAACTTTCATGGTTGGCGTTGGTCTTTCGTCGTCTGGTTGAGCTGAGGTTTATGGCGTCGTTACCGGTGCTGCAAGTGGGATCGTGGCGGTTGGGTGTGACGGTCTGGCACGTGTCACCTTGCGGTGGATCGGGCCTTTCCAAGGGCCAGAGGGGTCCTTCGTGGTCGCGGTGGACAAGGGGCAGGAGCCGGGCGTCTACGGGGCCGGTAGAGTTTGGAGGTGCCCGAGGCCGTTAGGCAGAAGGGTGTGGTCCTGGGGTGGTCGGCCTTGTAGCGCAGGACGACGCGGCGGGCGTGGCGGGTTATCACGGAGGGGATGCTCATCATCCGCAGGAGGATCGCCCTGGGTTCCCAGCGACTGGCCGGGGGGCCGGCCATGGTGAGTATCTGGAAGAAGGCGAGAATGTCACGGGCCAGGAGCGTGTTCAATGGTTTGTGTGAGCCCTTGTGGAGGGACTGGCACTGTGATTGCTGCTACCGGTGATGACGACAGGGCTTCTGCTGGTGTGCGGGATGTGGTCGACCAGCTGCGCTCGGCTGGGGCTCTGGACGGCTTGTTTGAGCAGACCTGGTGCCGGGCAGGTGAGGATGACCGGGGCTGATGGCCTGCTGCCGGCCCTGCACCAAGAGAGGCCCTGGAGAGGGCCCTGGCCAAAGGATGAGCTCGGCCTTGTACAGCGAGCTCAGCGCCTCGGCCAGGGCAAAGCCGAAAGGAGGCCGCCCTTGGAGCCTACAGAGACGTCCGCATCGGCCTCAGCCAGGGCGGCCCCGTAGCGGATGGACCTGTACTGCACCCCACGGTCGCCCGCTGCGACAGCCCCCGGGCGGTGGACGGTGAGCCGGGTGATCATGCCCTGGGACGCTCCCGGGGCGGGTGGTCGACCAAGATCCACGCCGCCGTTGATGCCGGGCGCGGAGTGCTCGCCTGCGTGCCGAGCACAGGGCAGGCCGCGCACTGCCCGATGATGGTTCCGGTCCTGGAGGCGATCCGCGTCGCACACCGCGGCCGGGGCCGGCCCCGCCGGCGCCCGAGGCGGGTGCTGGCCGACAAGGCCTACCCCTCACGGGCCAACCGGGCCTGGCTGCGCGCCCACCACATCCGCGCCACGATCCCGGTCGAGGCCGACCAGGCGGCCCACCGTCGAGCCAGAGGCTCACGCGGTGGACGCCCACCGGCCTTCGACGCCGTGACGTACAAGAACCGCAACACCGTGGAACGCGGCTTCAGTCACCTCAAGCACCACCGAGCCCTGGCCACCCGCTACGACAAGCTCGCCGTGCGCTACCAGGTAACCATCCACATCGCCAGCATCGACCACTGGCTCAAACGACTCACATAACAGGCCCTAGGAGGCCGGCTACGGCAGGCGTGAGTCAGGAACTCGGGACGATCTTGACTCCGGCGCCAGTCAGCACCTTGCAGATCGGCCAGGCCCCGAGGTCCTGCCGGTTGTCGTCGATAAAGGAGCCGATGACCTCTAACGGCGCTCACACTCCGCCTGGGCGAAATACGCACTCGCCTTGCGCAAGATCTTATTGGCCCGACGCAGCTCTCGGACCTCCAACACCGGCTCCCTAATCCGGGCCGCCTCATCGGTGGTGGTTCCCGACCTCAGACCACCATCGACCTGGGCCTTCTTGACCCAGGACCGAAGACCCTCAGGGTGGACACCCAGCTCCTCGCCGATCCTGCACACCGCCCCCTTGGCCCGGGCTGTGTCAGCCAGTGCCTCCAACACCCGTCCTCGTGGCCCGCCCGCGCAGCTCATCGGGGTACTTCTTCTGTCCCATGGCAGTGATCCTTCCGTGTCATCACTGCCTCCATCAAACCCGGGGCGATTCAGTGGCCGCGAACTCCGAGTTCGCCACCCTCCCCTACGGGCCCGAGGGCCTCAAGTGGGTCTACGGGGACGACCAAGATCATCCCGGTGAAGGACTCCGGCCACCCCACTGATCGTTGAGGCCCTGACCAAGAGGATGTCGACGTCGCCGACATCCTCACCTCCAGCCCCGCCATCGACGAAAACGGCCTGGTCGTCCTCCGGGAGCCCCAGAACCTCATCCTGCCGCAGAACGTCGTCCCGCTGGTGTCGGACAGTCTCGATGCGAAGCCCGTCCAGGCTGCGCTCACGGCCGACGAACTGCGCACACTCAAACAAGCACTCCACTGGCAAGCAGCTCGACTCGGCCACGATCACGAAGGACCGACTGACCAAGCAGGGTCTGTTCACCTGAGCGGGCGCCGCGGAAGCCTTCCCCGACGGCTCCCGAACGGGAACGGGGCGACGTCGGGCCGTCTGCTCATCAGAAACGGTCTCGCCGCAGACTTTGGACTGGCTCATCCCACCCGAGCCTCGCTCCGACCGACGCGGGCGGGGACTGGGCAATGGAATGTGTCACCGCCGGATCCGGGGACCCCAGCCGACGAGACCGGATCACGGCACTCACCCGGCGGAACCCGCGCCATCGTGCAGGATCGTCAGGCAGGTCGCCAGCGCGGGGTTGCGGTGACGCGGGGCGTACACGGCCCGCACGGTGCGCGGCGCCAGAACGGCCGCGGGAATGGGCGCGGCCCGCTGGCGGCGGGTCATCGGCGCGGGCAGGACGGCGTTGCCGAAGCCCGCCGCGCTCAGTCTGCCCAGCAGCCGGATGTCGCCGACCTGCCCGATGACCGCGGGAACCAGGTGGTGGTCCTCCATGAGGCGGTCGAAGACCTCGCGGAGCCGGGTCCCGCGGCGCAGCGCGACCCATGCGCGCCCGTCGAGGTCGGCCGGCGCGACCGGCCCGGACGGCAGCGCCGGCCCCACGAGGCTGAAGGACTCCTCGCAGACCACCAGGGACTCCAGGTCGCGGCCGGAGGAGCGCGCGGTGTCGACGATCGCGAGGTCGAGGCGGCCGTCGCGCACGTCCCGGACCATCTCGTCGGTGGCCTCTTGAACGATCGAGACCGACAGGTTGGGGTGGGCGAGGCGCACCCGCTCCAGCAGGTCGCACAGGTCGACCGCGGTGAGCGAGGCGATGGCCCCCACCCGCAGCTCCAGGTGCGCGCCGGTCGTCGCCGCGACCGCGCGCCCGGCCTCGTCGACGGCGGCCAGGGCGGCGCGGGCGTGGGGCTCCAGGGCGAGGGCCGACGGCGTCGGACGCACCGGTCGGCGGGTGAACAGGGCCGTGCCGAGCTCGCGCTCGAGGGACCGGATCTGCTGGCTGAGGCCCGACTGGGTGAGGTGGACGCGCCGGGCTGCCCGGGTGAAGGAGCCCGTGTCGAGGATCGCCAGGAAGCAGGCGAAGTGTCTGAACTCCACGTGCGCGAGATTAGAAGAACTGATCGGTGACTGTCAAAACCGCTGTTTGCCTGATCTCAATGGGTTCGCGAGACTGCGGCCATGACGCACTCGGACATGGGACCGGCAGGGGGCCGCGGCGGCTCGAGGCGGGGCGGGCCGCCGGGGACGACGGCCGTCCTCGTCGGAGTCCAGCTCCTCCTGGTCCTGGACACCACCGTGATCACCTCGGCGACCCCGGTCATGTCCCGCCAACTGCACACCGGGGTCGGACGGGTCTCCCTCGCGCAGGGCGTCTACGCGCTGGCCTTCGGGGGGCTCCTGCTGCTCGGGGGCTGGTGCGCCGACCGCTTCGGGGCCCTGCGCGCGCTGAGGTGGGCACTGGGCGCCTTCGCGCTCAGCGGCGGGGCGGTCACCATGGTCGGCGCCGTCGGGCCGGTCATCGCCCTGCGGGCCCTTCAGGGGGCGTGCGCGGCGCTGGCCGCCCCCGCGACCCTGGCGCTCATCATCGATCTGCCCCCGAGACGGGCGCGGCGCGCCCTGGGCTGGTTCGCCGCCGTGGGGGCGATCGGCCTCGCGCTGGGGGTCGGCCTGGGAACGCCGCTGATCGCGGCGGCGGGGTGGAGGGCGGGATTCACCGGCCCCGCCGTCATCGCGCTCGCCCTCCTGATCGGGACCGTCCCGCTGGGACGGGGGAGAACGGGCGGGGGACGGCGGTCGGCGGGGGCGGACGGGCGCCCTCCCGTGCTCCTGAGCGCAGCGGTGACCGTCCTGCTCGCCGCGGCCGAGGCGGCCCTGCTCACCAGGAGCTGGTGGACGCCCCTCGCGGCGCTGGCGGCGGCCTTGCCTCTCCTGCTGGCGGTCCTGCGCGCCGACGCCGGCCGGACGCACTCGGTCATCCCGCCCTCCATGACCGCCGCCACGACGGCCAGGGCGGGGCTGGTGCTCATGACCGCATTCGGCGGGTGGCAGGCCGCGCAGGTGCTTCTCGTGGCGGTCCGGCTCGACTCCCTGCGGGCGGCGCACCCGTGGCTGGCGGGCCTGCCGTTCTGGCTCCAGGGCGCAGCGGCGCTGCTGTGCGCACCCGCCGTCCAGCGCCTGTGCGAGTCGGGCCGCTCCCTCGGGCCGATCATGACGTTCTCGCCCTGCGCCGCGGGTCTGGGCTTCATCGTGATCGGCGCGACCCGCTCCACGGGGCCCGCGGCCGCATGCGCCGCGACAGTCGTCTTCGGCGTCGCCGCGGTGTCGGCGAGCACGGCGGCGACCCTGACGACGGCGTCGGCCGCCGACGCCCCGCCCGGCCGCATCGGGGCCGTCATGACCTCCGCGCGCCAACTCGGCACCAGCGTCGGGACCTGCATCGTCGGCGCCCTGCTGGGAGCCCCACTCGGCTCCCCCGGAAGAGCCTGCGCCCTGGCCGCGGGGGCGGTCGTGATCGTGCTCGGCCTGGCGGCCTCTCCCCGGGACCGGCGGGCGTAGGGGCGGGTTCCGAGGATGAGTCGGCGTCGAGGCGGCAATTTGGGCCGATTCCGTCGGCCCGGTCCAAACCGGAGTCCGCCCGGGACCACCAACAAGGTAACTAGTCCACGAGGTTCAGCTCTCACTGCCTGAGAGTCAACCACGCTGTGTTGTCTCATGACTTCTGAGAACTCCGGACGTCATGGCATCTCAAGACACCGGTGGAGCAGGATTCCCGGCCGTGAGAGTCGTTGCTCGCCCTGCTGGCAGGAACGGGCTCGATTACTTTGGCGGTGCCTGGCATGCACTCTGCACGAGGGTCGGGGGCTGCTGGGCAGGGGGCGGGTTACTCCATGAGGTGTGGGGGCTCGTGCAGTACGCACAACCCTTGGTCAGTACACCCCTACCCTCGTGCAGTAGCCTGCCCCGAGGAAGAGGACCGGGCCAGAGCCGGCGTTGAGGCGGTGCCTCGGGACCCGGTACAGGAGCCAGGAGGGGCCAGCCGAGTCCGAGGCGTTCGCCCCGCGGCCGGTACCGGCGCCGCTTGTCACAGGCTCTCGGCGGCCTCCAGGGCGGCACGGACGGTGGCGCTGAGCTCGGCCGCTGCGGCGTCGGCGGGCACGGAGCGGCGCTCGCCGGTGCGGCGGTCGCGGATCTCCACGGTCCCCTCCTTGGCCAGGTCCCGGCCGACGACGAGCGTGTAGGGCAGGCCGAGGAGCTCGGCGTCGGCGAACTTCACACCGGCGGAGA
>ERZ772945.925-NODE-925-length-22032-cov-3.032443_pt1 | contig 22032 bp, 19 predicted proteins | sample MGYA00511681_ERZ772945 | MGnify/ENA primary metagenome ERZ772945 (study PRJEB29015, sample SAMEA2737943) | human oral metagenome | biome: human oral; feature: human-associated habitat; material: dental | place: China | collected 2143 ...
TGATTTCCCGAAACTCTCATTGCAACTTAAAATCAAACGGTTGCAAAGGTAAAAAATAAAATTAAAAGATCAAAGAATTAAAGGAATAAATTAAAAGTAAAGGATTAAAAATTTAAAGAATTAAAGATGACGAGCAACAGGCTGCAGGTAAGATTAATGGATTAAAGGATTAAATCCACGCGGAGGCCTGCCACCACCAAAGCCACCCCGCGGGCCTTTACGGTCGCCTGGTCCAAAGTCTGGTCCCGGCATCCCCCTGCGCGATTCTTTCGTACCAAACAGGTTTAACCTATAATTTACATGCAGCGTTACATAGCTGTTTATGGCGTTATACTCGGTATCGCTGCGCATGGAGGCAGTTATCGAACGACTTATGTTGCTCTGCCTTTGCAGCAAATCATAGAACTGTAACATCATCACCAGAGACTTTCCCTTTAGGAAACCCTGTGAGATTTGGGCGTTCCATATCAGTTCGTTCGTATTAAGCGACTTGTCGGTATAGCCGCGACGGCTGTTCATATTCAGGCTTGTCGACAGCGAAGTGCCCCATGGAGCCGTCACACTGATGTTTGTTCCATAACTGTATTGCCACGTATCGAGGTTGGCTGTACGTTGCAGTTCGCTGCGCGTATGGCGGTAATCAACGGCTCCGTTCAGCTCAACCTCCAGCCAGTCGTTACGAAAACTGCCCGACAAACGCTCGCCAAGGGTCATGTCGCGTGTCGTATTCCTCTGCGAATCAGCCCGCCGTGTCAAGCTCACATAACCTACATTGTTGGCATAATTGATATTGGTAAAGCTGTTCACGCTCCAGCGAGCAGCCGAATCGAGCGGCGTATTGAGCATAAAAGCACTGTGCAGATTCCAGTTGCCATTGATGTTTTCGGGACGCGTCAGCAGTCCGCCGGTAGCCTCGTTATAGGTTACTTTATTACTTATTGCATTGTTGGTTGTTGAGAAATCAAGAAAGGTCATCGTGGCCTGCCTGTTTTTTTCAGAATAACCGTTGTAGAACAGGCGCAGACTTTGCGTAAAGGCGGGCTTCAGTCCAGGGTTTCCTGTCGAGATATTCAGCGGGTCAGCATCGTCTGTAATGGCCAGAAGCTGCGATATTCCAGGCTGTGATGTCATACCCTTATAATTAATACGAAGGTTGCTTACTTTACTGAATTTGTAACGAAAATCGAGCGTAGGCGACACATTAAACACGCTACGCGTAGTATCAACAGACAAGCCCTGATAGTGCTGTATATAGCGGGAGTGCTGTGGTTGCATCATGATACCCGCGTTCAAACGCCATTTGGACCGAATCACACGCAGCATAAGCTCTGCTGTATGTGTATAATTCCTGTACACAGAAAAGCGACTTAGGTTGTTGTCTAAATAAGAAGTGTACGGACGTGCAAGCCTGTCGAGGTAGCCGTTCCACTGCCGATACCCCGCTTCTACACCGGCAAAATAGTTCTCTCCAAGGTTTGAGAAGTCGTAAGTTGAGCGGTTACTCTTGTTGTAACTGTAACGAAACTTGTATCTCATCTGCAGGAATACGCCCTTCCACAAGGGTTCACTGTAAGTGGTTTGCAGGCTATAGTCCCACTTTGTGCCCGGTGTCAAACTATAACGATTGGTTTGATAGGTCGAGTCGGCGCCCGAAACGTCCCGTATCATGTACAGATGAACGTTGTTTACCGACAAGTCCCGTGCATCGCCATCGGTGTAATCCACGTCACCGCACAGCGTAACGTTTCGCCCGTTACGGCTCAGCCTGCGGTTCAGCTGTGCCATCATGCCGAACGTTTTCGACCTGCTGTAACTGATGTTATTGCGTATTCCCGAGTTCACTACCAGGCTGTCGCTTGCAAGTGCAGCCAGCGATGCAGCACTCAACGGGTCGGAAACATAAGCATAAGGGTCAACATTGAAAGCGGCAGAACGTCGGTTTGACAAACCGTCATTAGTGCTGAAGCTCATGGAAGGACGAAATATGAGGTTCGTCATTGTATCGGGAGTCCACTCTATTCGTGCCTGACCGTTGAAGCTGTTACCGCGCGAAAAGTTCTGGTTTATGCTGTTTGAGAACGCCCCTCTCGTGCTTACAAAGTTCTCTGTAGCCTGTTTGCTATACACGTCACCATTGTTATGATTCCATCGTAAGCTCCCATCAACTTTCAGCTTGTCTTTCTTTTCATAGTTTAAATTAACGCCTGCCATCTTCGTTGCGTTCAGTCCGTTACGGCCTCCGCCAAAGCGACCGCCCGGCCATCCAAACCCCATGTCGTTCACGTTATTGGCACTTCACATGCCAAAAACACGCATATCTTTATTGAAGAAGCCACCAAAGAGCCGTTCCGAATACCGGCTTCGGGTGCCCACACTGACGTCGGCATTAGCCATCAGCCCCTTATTCATTCCGGCTTTAGTACCGAAGTCGAGCACCGTTTGCTCGTCGCCGTCATCAATTCCCGTCACACGCGACAGGTCGCTCTGCTGATCATAGGCTTTCACACGCTCTATAATAGAGGTAGGAATGTTCTTCAAGGCGGTCTTTGTATCGCCTGTCATAAACTCCTTTCCGTCTACAAGAATCTTCTTTACTTCCTTACCGTTAATGGTTATCTTGCCACTTTCGTCAACCTGTGCACCAGGGAGCCTCTTCACTAACTCTTCAATGGTTGAGCCTTCAGGCGTGCGAAATGCCGCGCTATTGTAAACAAAGGTGTCCTCCTTCAGCACCACCTTCTGTGCCTGAGCCGTTATCTGTGCTCCTTTCAGCATGATGGCGTCGGCCGACATCGACACACTACCCATGTCTAAATTATGGTCTTCCGCCATCTGCACGTGCCGTACGATGGTGCGATAGCCCACACTTGTGAAACGTAACAGGTAGCGTTCGTTGGCCGGTGCGTTGAGAACGAAACGCCCGCTGTCGGTAGACACTGTACCGGTAACAAATGTTGAGTCCGTCTTCAGCAGCTGAACGGTAACCAAAGGTATCGCCCCTTTAGAGGTTTTGTCAAGTAAAGTGCCGGTTATTTCTCGCTTCTGTGCCGCTGCTGCAACCGTTACCAACATCAGTATGGTACAAAACAATATCTTCTTCATCATGTTTTCTTTGGGAAACGGTTTCTATTTGTCAACTGCCTGCCTCTTGTACAATGAGACGATCAGGCAACAAAGATAGGCAAAATAAGAGGCAGGCACATAAAAACATACCTGAAAATTAAGGAATTAAAAGATTAACAGCCTCTTTTTTCACCTTTATTTTTCTACTCTCCAATTCTTTAATCTTAAACATGCCCCTTTAATTTTTTAATTCTTTAATCCTTTACTTTTTCTGCACACCAACCGTTTCATGTGCGCAAAAACGATGTCATTAGTTTTAAAAAGTTCTAATTTGTTCATGCAAATACTCCTATAATCAGGCATTTATATTTATATTTGTGATGAACGTCAGAAGAGAAATGTTATGAAACAGAGAGTAATTTTATCAAAGAATATGGCCACAGAGCTGGCCCTTGCCATCTCAGAGTGTGAGCACGAACAGCTGTTTGTACTGACCGATGATACCACACGGCAGCATTGCTGGCCGCTTATCAGCCGTTTTTTAGGTTTGCGAAGGGCACACCTTATCAGCATAGCACCCACCGATACCAACAAAAACTTAGAATCGCTTACGCATGTCTGGCGCGAGCTGGAGGCAGGAAGGGGCACGCGCCATTCGCTATTGATTAACCTTGGTGGCGGTATGGTTACTGACCTTGGCGGCTTTGCAGCTTCCACTTTCAAGCGCGGCATCGACTTTATCAACCTGCCAACCACACTCCTTGCGATGGTTGATGCCAGCGTAGGCGGCAAGACGGGCATCAATTTTAATGGTCTGAAGAACGAAATCGGGATCTTTAACGATGCACAATACGTTATTATCAACACCGAATTTCTTCGTACACTCGACATGCGCAACCTGTTATCGGGCTACGCTGAAATGCTGAAGCACGGCCTGATAGCCAACGAATCCACATGGGCCGAGCTGTTAAACTTCAACCTGCAGACGCCCGACCTGAAGCGTTTGCAGGCTATGCTGGGGCAGTCGGTAAAGGTAAAGGAGAACATTGTCGAGGCCGACCCGCTGGAAAAAGGCCTGCGTAAGTCGCTCAACCTAGGGCACACGTTCGGCCACGCCTTTGAAAGCTTCTCGCTTCTGCATGCTGCCGAACAGCACACCGAACCGTTATTACACGGCTATGCCGTGGCTTTCGGTCTTATCTGTGAGCTTTATCTCTCGGCCAAAAAGGCAGGATTCCCCACCGAAAAGCTACACCAGACGGTGCGTTTCATCCGCGAAAACTACGGCATGCTGCCCATTACCTGCGACCATTACGATGCCCTCATCGACCTGATGCGGCACGACAAGAAGAACACCACAGCCGAAATAAACTTCACGCTGCTTGCCGACATCGGTAAAATACGTATCAATCAGACGGCCACAGCGGAGGAAATAAAAGAAGCCCTCGACTTTTTCCGCGAAGGCTAACCACCATTTTACTTAGGCTTCCTAACGGTTTTAAATCATTTCGGGCACGGTAACAACCGTGCCCGAAATCGTTTATACAATTGTATTATTGTTTAAAGTTTAAAACACTACCCTTGCGCCCAGCATCACCCTACGCCAATTGGCATCGAAAACAAAGCGTCCATTGCCCACGACAGCACCCTTATGGGTATACTCGGTGTTGCTATATCCTAAGAACACCCCCTTTAAAAACACACCGAAATGCCTTGAAACGTCATACGTCGCACCAACGTTCAAACCACCTTCAAAAAATGGGGGTTTGTAAGGTTTGTAGTGAGGGTCCATAGTTTCGTCGTCATTGGCCTTCTTTGTTGCAAACGAAACCATGCCGTCGGTGCCGATACCTAACTTTCCGAATTGCAGAAAGGTGTAGCTTACATAGGGTGTATAAACAAGGGCTTCAGGCGAACTGTCGGTTGTTTGAACTGTAGTGCGGAAGCCCACAGCCCATTGAGGACTGAACTTATAGCCAACACCAGGTGTTAATTGTGCAAAATTAAACTCCAGCTCATTGGAGAAACCTGCACCAAAATCAACATAAAAACCGTTCTTCTCTTGTGCCGTTGCCAAACCGAAAGGCAGCAACAGCAACATCAGTAAACCTAAAATTCTTTTCATAAGCTATTTTGTTTGATTTATTTTTAAGCCTTATGTCTTGCAGCCAACCATGTAATTGGGATGTAAAACCGCTGTTAAAGCTCAGCCCCAAATATAGACAAAATAACATTTGCCTCCCCTACCCCCCCCTGTTATTTTTATGATTATTTAACCTTTTTGCTTGTTTTATTCCGTAATTTCATCATCGTTATTGGCAAATTCTGATGGTAAAACCGTGCTTCTGTCATGGATAAGCAGGGCCAACATCATATATTCATCGGCAGGAGAGGCTACAGCCAACGGAGGGACACAGCATTGAAATAAATTTACAACAACGTGCTCATATTTCGATTTCTACAAAACAGCGGACCGTTGACTGACAATACGCGATTCTCAGACAATTTTATTAATTGGCTAATTCTCAACGATTTATAAAACAGCAGAAAATAATGGCAAAACAACGAAAAGGTAACGAATTTGCCTTTACGGCTCTTTTGATTCATCATTACGGCGTAAAGGCAGGACGATTATGCCGTAAACGCCAGACGATTACATCGTAAAGGTGTCGCCTTTACAGCGTAAAGACAACACCATTGTGGGCTAAAGGCAAAAAGAGGTTGATGGAACGCCTCTGTCGACACATCGCAAGGCTTCGGCTAATGCACCGGGAATATATAGTTTTTACGCTATTTGCTCTCTCTGTCAGAGGGCTTAAAATTCAGAATTTGTTTTACAAACAAATTGTGTAAAACATGTCATGGAGAAAGCATAACATCAACGTACGGCAAAGTAAAAGCCGCTAAAACATCGCTATGGCGTTACATCAAAGCAACGGTAACACCATGGGGCACCCGTTACAGCATTGTAACAGCTGTGCAAAAAGCAAGTAATTGAATGCCTGTAGCAGCCATTTACTTCTTACGCGGAGGCGTAACGATATAGTTGGTTACGTGTACGGTAGAAATCAGTTCGTCGTGTTCGTCCTTAATATCCACCTGCCACTCGTGCAGCGTATGGCCTTTAAACTGCAGCTTGCCGTAGGCCGTCACCGTCTGTCCCTCAACAACGGTGCGCACATGGTTGCCGCTGACGTTTATGCCTACGCAAATCTTCCCCGGGCACAGTGCCGATGAGCCCACGCCTGCAAGGTTTTCAGCCAGGGCCAGTGTGGCACCACCGGAGAGGAATCCAAACGGCTGGCGGTTCAGTTCGTTCACTTTCATACGCGCCATACAGGTGTCAGGCTCGGGCGTTGAGAGATATTCCATGCCGAGTGTACGCGACAATCCGTCTTCGCGTTCGACCAACTGTTTTTGCTTTTCTATGTTCATAGCAGTATGTTTACGGTTACAAATATAACGATTCCTGCAGAAAGAATGGTACGCCGGCGGCCATAAAAAAGACTAATAAGCCAGTAGTTTCATTCTTTTTTCGTAAATTTGCACCTTAGACAATAACAGAATTCGAATATAACGACACAATGAACATTTTAGAGTTAAGTGAGCAGGAGATTGGCCGTCGCCAGAGTTTACAGGAGCTTCGCGACATGGGCATCAACCCCTATCCCGCCGAAGAGTTCGTAGTAAACGCCACAAGCGACGACATCAAGGCCAATTTCAAGGACAATGAACAGCGCGAAGTAACCATCGCAGGCCGCCTGATGGGCAAGCGAATCATGGGAAAGGCGTCGTTTGCAGAGCTGCAGGACGGCAAGGGACGCGTGCAATTGTACATCTCGCGCGATGACCTCTGCCCCACAGAAAATAAGGATCTGTACAACAAAGTGTTTAAAAAACTTCTCGATATTGGCGACATCATAGGCGTTAAAGGCTATGTTTTCAAAACACAGATGGGCGAAATATCGGTTCATGTGCAGGATATCAGGCTGCTTTCCAAGTCGCTTAAGCCGCTGCCTGTGGTGAAATATAAGGACGGTGTGGCCTACGACAAGTTTGATGATGCCGAGCAACGTGCCCGCCAAAGGTATGTAGACCTCATCGTGAACGACGGCGTGAAGGACACTTTCCTCAAGCGTGCCACCGTGCTGCGCACCATGCGCCGCTTCTTTGACGACCGTGGCTATACGGAAGTAGAGACTCCTATTCTGCAATCTATTGCAGGAGGTGCAAGCGCAAGGCCTTTTATCACCCACTTTAATGCGCTGAACATCGACATGTACATGCGCATAGCCACTGAGCTTTACCTCAAAAGGCTCATCGTAGGAGGCTTTGACGGCGTGTATGAGATAGGCAAAAACTTTCGCAACGAGGGTATGGACAAGTCGCATAATCCCGAGTTTACCTGCATGGAACTGTACGTGCCGTACAAGGATTACAACTGGATGATGTCGTTTACCGAGCAGATGCTCGAAACCATTTGCGTGGCCGTAAACGGCAAACCCGAGGTAACCTATCCCGACGGTAAGGTGATAAGCTACAAGGCTCCGTTTAAAAGGTTGCCCATTCTCGACGCCATCAAGGAGAAAACAGGCTACGACCTGACGGGCCTTGGCGAGGAAGAGATTCGCGACATTGCCGTTAACAAGCTGAAAATGGAAAGTATCGACGAGAGCTTTGGCAAAGGAAAGCTCATCGATGAAATCTTCGGCGAGTTCTGTGAAGGCAATTTTATACAGCCCACTTTTATTACTGACTATCCCGTTGAGATGAGTCCGTTGACGAAAATGCACCGCTCTAAAGGCGGTCTTACCGAGCGCTTCGAGCTGATGATCAACGGCAAGGAGCTGGCAAATGCCTATTCGGAGCTGAACGACCCGATTGACCAGGAACAGCGTTTCGTCGACCAGATGAAACTTGCAGACAAGGGAGATGACGAGGCAATGGTTATCGACTACGACTTCCTGCGTGCTTTACAGTATGGCATGCCGCCGACATCGGGAATAGGAATAGGAATAGACCGCCTGGTAATGCTGATGACAGGCAAGGAGTTTATTCAGGAAGTGATGCTCTTCCCGCAGCTGAAGCCTGAGGTAAAAATGCCGCAAAGCCCGGTGAAGGAATGGGCAAAGCTCGGCGTTTCCGAAGACTGGGTGTACGTTCTGCGTAAGGCTGGCTTCAACCTTATATCGGACATCAGAGACCAGAAGGCACAGGGACTGCAGCAGAAAATGACGGAAATAAACAAGAAATACAAGCTCGGCTACGAACGTCCGTCATTGGAAGAGATCCAGAAATGGATTGACGGCTCGAAAGAAGACTAAACGAAAGTATCGACTTTACAAAAATAACATTAAATAACAACGACGGGATTTCATCTTCAAAAGACACAGAATGGCATTGAAAAGGCTTAGACAGGCAAGATGTCAACATCAATATTTACCTGTCTGTCTTAAAAAAATATGTTCTTTTTGTCTTTATGTCTTGTATTCCTGTCTAAATGTCAAACAACACAATGAAGAATATTTCATTAGACATTACAAAAGCAAAGCAGTTCCTTGCCAAAGGTGCTGTTGAAGGTTTTGAGACTAAAGCCAGGGCCGCTCAGGAAGCACTTGAGAATGGTACCTGTGCAGGTAACGACTTTTTAGGCTGGCTTCATCTGCCCTCTGAAACGACAGAGGCCTTCCTCGACGAGGTTCAGGCATGCGCAAACACGCTGCGAAGCAAGTGCGAAGTGGTGGTAGTGGCCGGCATTGGCGGCTCTTACCTTGGTGCTCGCGCCGTTATTGAGGCTCTGGGTAACGCCTTTTCGTGGCTCGTTGCCGATGGCAAGAACCCGGCAATTCTCTTTGCAGGCAACAACATTGGCGAAGATTATCTGGCCGAACTCACCGATTATCTGAAGACAAAGAGGTTTGGTGTAATCAATATTTCAAAGTCGGGCACCACCACTGAAACCGCTCTTACCTTCCGTTTATTGAAGAAACAGTGTGAGGCACAGCGCGGAAAGGCAGAGGCTAAGGACGTAATTGTTGCCATTACTGATGCACATAAGGGTGCCGCTCGCGCCGCAGCCGACAAGGAAGGCTACAAAACTTTCGTCATTCCTGACAATGTAGGCGGACGCTTCTCCGTGCTTACACCCGTAGGATTACTGCCTATTGCCATCGCCGGTTTCGACATAAAGGCACTGGTTCGTGGTGCACAAGATATGGAGAAAGCCGTGGCAAAGGACGTGCCTTTTGCCGAAAACATAGCTGCTCAATATGCTGCAACCCGTCAGGCACTGTACACAGAGGCAGGCAAAAAAATTGAAATTGTAGTAAACTTCCAGCCTAAACTGCACTTCCTTGCAGAGTGGTGGAAACAGCTCTACGGCGAAAGCGAAGGCAAGGAAAACAAGGGAATATTCCCTGCTGCATGCGATTTTACCACCGATTTGCACTCAATGGGTCAATGGATACAGGAGGGTGAACGCAGCATTTTTGAAACAGTTATCTCTGTTGAGGAGCCAAACCGTAAGCTTCTGTTCCCTCATGACGACGAGAATCTTGACGGATTGAACTTCCTTGAGGGCAAGCGCGTTGACGAAGTAAACAAGATGGCCGAGCTGGGTACACGCCTGGCACATGTCGACGGTGGCGTTCCCAACCTGCGTTTAAGCGTTCCACAGCTCAACGAATACTACGTAGGACAACTCATTTACTTCTTTGAGAAGGCGTGTGGCATTAGTGGACTGCTTGAGAATGTGAACCCATTCAACCAGCCTGGCGTCGAAGCCTACAAGAAAAACATGTTTGCACTGCTCAACAAACCGGGCTACGAGGCAGAGAGCAAGACCATTAAAGAGCGTCTTGCAAACGAGAAATAGAAGCTGATTCCTGTCATAAAGACAAATCATCATTGCATAAAGCCATCGACCTCACAGGGGCGTTCGAACAGAACTCGGACGGCTCGTGAGGTCGATATTTTCATCAACAATGTTTCTTATGAACCTTATTCAGGAGGCTATTGCCAAATATAACGACAGCATTGCTCATCTTTTCCCCAACGAAAAGCCTGTATTTAGCCCTAAAGCCGTATTGTTTGATATGGACGGTGTGCTGTACGACTCGATGCCTAACCATGCCATCGCATGGGAAGAATCCATGAAAAAGTTCGGCATTACGATGACAAAGGCCGACGCCTACGCCACTGAAGGAGCGCGTGGCTTTGAGACCATCATGCGCTTTGTAAAGCAACAGCAGGGCCGTGACATCACAAAGGAGGAGGCTGAACGCATGTATGAGGAGAAGGCAAGGGTGTACCATAGCTTGCCTGATGCCCCAATCTTCGACGGAGTAAAGGCTTTGATGAAGAAGATTACAGATTCAGGACTTATTGTAAACATCGTTACGGGTAGTGCGCAACGCCAGTTAATCAACCGCTTAATGGACGATTTCAGCGACTTTCTCACCCCCGAGCATATCACAACAGCCTTTGATGTGAAGTACGGCAAACCGAATCCGGACCCCTATCTCACAGGATTGCGAAAGGCAGGAAATCTTAATCCCTGGGAGGGTATTGTGGTTGAGAACGCGCCACTCGGTGTTAAGGCCGGTACATCAGCACATATTTTCACCGTGGCTATTAACAGCGGGCCGTTGCCTGACAGCGCACTCACCCGCGAAGGAGCCAATATTCTGTACCAGCATATTGCAGAATTCTGCGACGACTGGGAGCAATTTGTCAGGGTATAAAATCGGATTGAAAAAATCATGACTGCGGACTGATCCGCCTGACATGTCAAAAAGGATGCAGCCAATAAGTATTTTTCTTCATTAAATAATGTTGTTTCATTAGGCCATGACAAAGGAATATCGTTATCTTTATCCCCTGATTATGCGAACATTTACCTTTATTCTATTCTTCTTGGCCACGCTTGGAGCCATGGCTCAGGACGCTGAGCAACCCAAGAAAAAGCTTGTTGTGGCCGACATTGAGACGCACGTCCCCCTGCGTAACGCCGTTGTCATCACCCAAAAAGGCTACCGCGACACTACCAATTACAGGGGAATATGCTACATTCCCGAAACATTCGACACGCTTATCGTGTATCGTTCGTCTTACCTTGTTGAGAAATTACTGCCCAAAGAGGTAAGAGATACCACATTTTTAATTCCTTCAGGCAAGAGCATAGAAGAAGTAACGGTATGGGGGAAAAGCGCATCAAGCCGACTAACGGAAGGTATTGACGAGCAAAAGAAACGCATATTGCCAAACTCTAACGGTACAGGCGTAGTGACTTCGTTTGATTTTGCCCGCATGTTAGACGCACGATACAGGCGCGATCAGAAGCATTTGCGGAACGTTCGACAAAAGTTTCGCGAGATGGATAAGGTGGACGACCCCATAGAAAAGGCTTATTTACGGGCACTCGAAGAAAAGAAATATCAGGAGGAACTGAAGAAAAAGGAGGAAGAACGCAAGGCTGTTCTGCAACAAAAAGCCCGTCAGGAGATGGTAGAAAAGCAAGAAACTACGAAGGAACAGGAGCAGAAGGAAGAAAACAAACAGCATGATTGACTACGAAAAACTAAAGGCTAAGCGCATTGCCGTGTTGCTTTCGGGTGGCGTTGACAGCAGTGTTGTTGTGCACGAATTTGCACAAAGGGACATCCATCCCGATTGTTTTTATATCAAAATAGGCCCGGAAGAAAAGGAGGAATGGGACTGCAACTCGGAGGAAGACCTCGAAATGGCAACGGCCGTAGCCCGCCGTTACGGATGCAATTTGCAGGTAATTGATTGCCATCACGAGTATTGGGACCAGGTTACACGTTATACCATGGAGAAGGTTAAAGCAGGTTTTACGCCCAATCCTGATGTAATGTGCAACCGTTTAATTAAGTTTGGTGCCTTCTATGAGAAGAAAGGGCACGACTACGACCTCGTTGCCACGGGCCATTATGCACAGACAGAGGTTATCAACGGGATGAAATGGCTCGTCACCAGCCCTGATCCCGTGAAGGATCAAACCGATTTTCTCGCACAGATTTACGGCTGGCAGTTGCAGAAAGCCATCTTTCCCATCGGACATTTTGTAAAGGATGAAGTGAGAATTATTGCAGAACGCGAGCACCTTATCAATGCCAAGCGCAAGGATTCGCAAGGCATTTGCTTCCTCGGTAACATTAATTATAACGAGTATGTACGACGTTATCTCGGTGAGAAAACGGGCGACATTATAGAACTTGAAACCGGAAAGAAGATAGGAGAACATAAGGGTTTGTGGTTCCATACCATCGGACAGCGTAAAGGTCTCGGCCTTGGCGGCGGACCCTGGTTCGTTATTAAGAAGGACGTTACGAAGAATATTCTTTACGTCAGTCATGGTTACGACCCCGAAACAGCGTATAAAAAAGACTTCTTTGTGCACGATTTTCATCTTCTTACTGCCGCTCCCGAATCCACAAAAGAGCAAAAAACAGATGGTATACCAGCAAATTGGTTGCGCATTACCTTCAAAATTCGCCATACCCCGGAGTATCACCCGGCATGGATTGAGCCAACAGACAAACAGGTTATTGACGAAGGCGGCAAGGCAATTATCCATTCTGACGAGAAGATTCATGGCGTAGCACCCGGACAATTTTGTGTGGTTTATGATGAAAATCATCATAAATGCTACGGCTCGGCAGAGATTTATATAGAATAAAACCGTCTTTTTATTCTCACCTTATTTTTTTAAGACCATAACTTACCAACAAAACGAAAATGGTATTTTTTACTTAATCCCAATTGATAAAAGGGTAAGAATACTGCAATATAAAAATCAAATCATATGGAAACAATAAGAAACAATCAGCTTTGTGTGGCTATTTCAGAGCACGGCGCAGAATTACAGAGTATCAAAGACGCTAGTGGGAAGGAATATTTATGGCAGGGCGACGCACGCTTCTGGGCACGACGCTCACCTGTTCTCTTCCCCATTGTGGGCAGTTTGTGGAATAAAAGCTGCACCATTAATGGCAAAACCTATGAGATGGAGCGTCATGGCTTTGCACGAGATAACAATTTTAAGCTCGTGGCAAAAGGCGAAACGAAAGCTGTTTTCGCTTTTACCGATACTCCTGAAACACTTAAATGCTACCCCTTTAAATTTAATTTGGCCGTAAGTTACAGGCTCGAGGGCAATCGAATACACGTAATTTGGCATGTCGAAAACACAGATGACAAGACTATTTATTTCCAAATTGGCGGACATCCGGCCTTTAATCTTCCCGACATTCAATCGGGAGAGCCTGTACATGGCTGTTTACGCTTTGATACAAATAATCCTGTTCGCCGGTTTGCCACGGTAAAAGGATGCCTGGACAGTACCCGGCACGAAACGGTAGAAACCCAAAATGGGATGTGGAATTTTACAGACAGCTCGTTCGAAAACGACGCATTAGTCATCGATCACTGTCAGCTTCACCGCATCGATTTGCTTAATAGCAAGGGCGAAACCGAAATAAGCGTCAACTTTAAAGCCCCTGCCGTAGGCATCTGGACACCACACGGTAAGAACGCTCCCTTCATATGTATTGAACCTTGGTACGGTGTAGCCGATGTCGCAGGCTTTGAAGGCGACATCCACGACCGTTATTTAATGAACCAATTGCTGCCCGGAGCCAGCTTTATGGCCCAATATACAATAACAATTGGTTAAAGCAAGGCTAACCATCAGCCAAATAAAAGTCAGCCACTGACTAAAAAATATCGCGAAGTCTGCACTTAGTAGGCTTCGCGATACTTTCCTTCTTCCTTATCTTCAAGCATTGAAAGATACGACTGGTAGCGGCTTTCGGCAATATAATGCTCGTCTACTGCCTTGCGCACTGCACAGCCAGGCTCATGGGTATGCGTGCAATTATTAAAACGACAATTGTGTGAAAACTCGAAAATTTCCCTGAAATAGCCCGATATTTCCTCTGGTTCCATATTGAAAGTACCAAAGCCTTTAATACCGGGTGTGTCTATAATATACCCCCCCTCCGGCAGCATGTGCATCTCTGAAAAGGTTGTTGTGTGCATGCCCGTGTCGTGAGCATCACTTATTTCTGCCACCTTCGCACAGGCTTCCGGTATGATAAGGTTCATTAAAGTTGATTTACCCACACCCGAATTACCGCTTAAAAGCGTCACCTTGTCTTTGAGCTGAGTATATAAAGATTGCATGCTCTCCCAGCCGTAATGGGCTTTTCCCAACACCTTAGCATCGTCATGAGCACAGTTTTCCTCTTGTAAGGCCGATACCTCATGACATTCATACCCTACCGTTTCATACAGCTTCACCATCATTTGCTGATAGTGCCGCTCCTCCTCATCAAGAAGATCGGTTTTGTTGAAAACAAGAATTACCGGTACCCGATAGGCTTCTGCCGAAGCCAGGAAACGGTCAATGAACGTGGTTGACGTCTGCGGGTGCTTTACCGTAACCACAAGAAACGCCTGGTCTACGTTGGCAGCCAGTATATGGCTTTGCTTAGAGAGGTTCTGCGACTTACGTATAATATAGTTGCGTCTGTCGGCAATGGCCGTTATAAAGGCCGTACCCCCGGTGTTTTCAGCTATTTCTACATGATCGCCTACGGCCACAGGGTTCGTAGACCGTATCCCCTTTAAGCGGAAATTACCCTTTATTTTGCTCTCAACAAGTCGGCCGTCGGCAGTTCTTACCGTATACCACGAACCCGTATTCCTGACTACCAGTCCTTGCATCAGCCTTATACGGTCATCACTTCCTTCTGCTTTTCAGCCAGAATTCGTTCAATTTCCTTAATAAATTTGTCGTGTAGCTTCTGCAAATCGTTCTCTGCATCCTTCTCCACATCTTCAGAAAGACCGTCTTTAATGGCTTTTTTCAGCTTGTCTTTAAAGTCGGAACGCACATTGCGCACCTGCACTTTTGTCTGCTCTCCTATCTTGTTGCATTGCTTTACAAGCTCTTTACGACGCTCCTCCGTGGGCTGCGGAATACGCAGGATAACCATTTCGCCGTTGTTTTCAGGCGTTATACCTACATCGCTATCCATGATACCCTTCTCAATATCTTTAATAGCCTTGCGGTCCCACGGGCGTATGGTGATGGTGCGGGCATCGGTAACCTGCATGGCTGCCACCTGATTCAGCGGTACAACCTGACCATACGACTCAACCCTTACGTTGTCAAGAATTGCCGTATTGGCACGTCCGGCACGAATGCGTGCAAGCTCTTCCTGAAGGAACTTTGCGCTTTTGCCCATCTTGTTTTCGGCACTTTTCAATGTCTCTTTTACGTCTAACATATTCGTTTGCTTTTAGTTATTATTTTCACAAAATTAAAAAGTTTTTCCTTAAACGACAACTCTTTTCGATGAAAAAGTACTATTCATACAGCTGTCGCAATATAACAGAAGCGATATATTCGAGATAACAGGCGTCAATTCCATCAAAATCATTAAGGCTTTTGCTGTCAATATCAATTACTCCAGCCACCTCACGTCCCCTCTTTATAGGCACAACAATCTCCGATCTACTCTCGGACGAACAGGCAATATGCCCATCAAACTGTTCAACATCAGGCACAATTATCGTTTTTGCCTCTGCCCAGCACGTGCCGCACACACCTTTTCCCCGCGCAATACGCATGCAGGCTACCGGCCCCTGGAACGGACCGAGCACCAGTTCGCCCCCTGAAACCATGTAAAAGCCAACCCAGAAGAAACGCTCTTTAAACGCATCGTGCAAGGCTGCAGCCGCATTAGCCAATACTGACATACTGTTATGCTCGCCCTCAATCAGTGCCGACAGCTGACGGACAAGCTCTTTATAACGCTCTTCTTTGTCGTTCATATTCTGCGGCTACTAAATTGGTGAGGTCAACAAACTGCTGAACGTTGAGCTGTTCGGGTCGGCATGTCATCATACCGGTGGTAAAGAAATTGGCCGACGGCATCGTATCCTTACCAAAAAGCTGCTTTAACGAAACGCGCAACATTTTGCGACGCTGGTTGAATACAGCCTTAACCACGCGTTTAAACAAGGCCTCGTCACAACCCAAATCGGTAACGCCGTTGCGCGTCATGCGAATAACGGCACTCTTTACCCTGGGTGGAGGGTTGAACACATTTTCATCAACGGTAAACAAATATTCCGTATTGTACCATGCTTGTATCATAACACTTAATATGCCGTAAGCCTTATGTCCCGGCTGTGATGCAATGCGCTCGGCCACTTCACGCTGTATCATGCCCGTACAACAAGGAATAAGGTTCTTGTAATCAAGCATTTTGAAGAATATTTGTGAGGAAATATCGTAAGGATAATTACCCGTCAACACAAACTGCCGGCTGCCAAAAATGGTGTTGAGATCCATACGAAGAAAGTCGTCTTCAATAATATGATCATGCAGTTTGGGAAACGTTTCGTGCAGGTAGGCAACGCTTTCGGAATCAATTTCCACAGCCTTTACCTCGCGCGGCTTTTGTACAAGATACTGCGTAAGCACGCCCATACCCGGCCCTATCTCCAAAATGGGAATATCAGGACAGGCATCTACCGTGTCGGCTATGCGGCGGGCAATGTTCAAGTCGGTCAGGAAATGCTGGCCTAAATTCTTTTTGGGCTTAACTTGCTTCATACAGTGGTCATGACTTATTGTGCTACAAAATTACGAAAAAAAGAACAATGCCCTGCCCTGTCGTCTGCTTTTATCGTTACGAGCCATCAGAAAGACATAAACCCTACTTATAAATTAATGACAAAATACATCATAACATCTGCCCGCATATGATAATTCCATCATCGCATGACGCTGCGAATTATATTTACAAACGCCACTCTGAGAATACGATATTTGCGAACAGGCGGGCACCTGATTACAAATAAGCCAAAAATGAACGACTTTTATAACCCATTAATTTACAACGGTTTAGATGCCGATATACCAATATTGACAAATTTTTACAATTATGAAATTCAACTATCCCTATGCAGAGATTTCGCGATATGGGCACAATTGAGTCGCGATTACGCCGTAAAGACAAAACGATTACGATGTAAACGCCTGACGATTACATCGTAAAGGGGAGAACATTACGCCGTAAAGAGAACACGATTGTGCCGTAAAGGCAAATCATCAACAAAAAAATATCGTGCTCCTACAAAAACAAAAGCACGATCATTACATTTTTCGTTTAAGAGGTTTACAATTTTACGTATTTTCCTTTTCTGTTTTATACCATTTAGAGTATGCAAAAAAATCAGATTAATTTTTACAATCTTCCAGGAACATCATATTAGAAACATCCCATTTGCAAGGTATAAAGATAGATAACCGCAGCCGGTATGGCAAGCAAACTCGAATCAAACCGGTCGAGCATTCCGCCGTGTCCGGGAAGAATATTGCCGCTGTCCTTAATACCAAGAGTACGTTTAAACAAACTCTCTACAAGGTCGCCCCAGGTACCAAAGAACACAACGATAACTCCTAAACCTACCCACATCAGCAGGTATTCGGCAGTAAGATTCTTCCCATTAATCACATAGGCCACCACACAAGCCGCTATAATAACAAGCAATCCGCCGCCAATGCTGCCCTCCCATGTCTTTCCGGGCGACACACGAGGGAATAATTTGTGCTTGCCAAAGGCAGAACCGCTAAGATATGCGCCACTGTCGTTAACCCACAAAAAGACGAAAAGGCAAAGAGGTACAACCATAATCTTTGTACCGTTACCGCCCAAAGCACCGAGAATATTGATGAGCGAGAACGACAATGCCACATAAACCTGCCCGAACATAGTGTATGCCCAGTTTGCAATTGCGTTCTCAGCCTTCAGATAAAGTTCGCTGATAAGCAGATAAAGAAGTGTAAGCAGGTAAGGCGTAAACACCATAAAGCCACTGACAATACCGTTCACCCATCCTGCCACAGCAAAGAAAAGATACACGCCTGCCACCGTAGAGATAAAACGGTTAACGGTTACTCCTTCAACATGCGCGTTGATCAGGCCCGTATATTCCCATACGGTCAGACCCGTGATTAGCGCAAACAGAAGTATCATGGCATGCACATTGAGGAAGCCCGACACCATAACGGCAACGAAAAGCACACCTGTAATTGAACGGGTTATCAGGTTTTTCTTTTTCTCATTCATAAGTATGGGTATCTTTTTATTCTTCTGAATTGATGTTTTCAGCCTGTTGTGGCTGTTCGTCAGCAGCTGCCGATGGCGAGGTTGCCTCCGAAGAGTTGTTGCTTTCAGAAGATTCAACTTCCGGGTTATCAGCATTTTGCTCTTCTTTTTCAGCCGTTGCAGCTGCCTCGTGCTCGGCCTGAGCCTGCTTCACGATGTCGGGCATATCTTCCAAACGTGGTGCTTCGGCCTGTTCTTTAACCTCTTTTTCCAGAGCCAGCCTGTCGTTCTCCTTAATCAGTTCTTCCGATCGGCTCACCCAGGGACGCTTGCCGAATATCTTCTCAACATCTTCAGCATATATCACTTCTTTCGTAAAAAGCAGGTCAGCCAATTGCTTATGACCTCCCTTATGCTCGCTTAATATCTCCTTTGCACGACGGTATTGCTCGTTGATCATGATCAGAACCTCATCGTCCATCACCTTAGCAGTGGTTTCACTATAAGGTTTTTGAAACGAGTATTCCTGATTATTGTAGTAGCAAATATTCGGCAACTTATCGCTCATGCCCGCATAGGCCACCATGCCATAAGCCGATTTGGTAGCCCGTTCAAGGTCGTTCATTGCGCCAGTAGAGATATGTCCGGTAAACAAATCCTCGGCGGCACGCCCTCCAAGCAGTGCACACATTTCATCAAGCATCTGTTCTTTTGTGGTGATTACACGCTCCTCGGGCAAATACCACGCTGCACCGAGAGCCTGTCCGCGCGGTACAATGGTTACCTTAACAAGAGGATCGGCATGCTTGCAGAACCAGCTGATGGTGGCATGGCCGGCCTCATGTATGGCGATGGAACGCTTTTCTTCGGTTGTCATGACCTTTGTCTTCTTCTCCAAACCGCCTATTATACGGTCAACGGCATCGAGGAAGTCCTGCTTGCTCACGCTTGTCTTATTATGACGAGCCGCTATAAGGGCTGCCTCATTGCAAACATTGGCAATATCTGCACCCGAAAAGCCGGGGGTTTGACGCGCCAAAAAGTCAATGTCAAGACTTTGATCAATCTTCAATGGCCTCAGGTGGACGTTGAAAATAGCCTTGCGTTCGGCAAGATCAGGGAGGTCAACGTGTATCTGTCTGTCAAAGCGACCCGGGCGTAACAAGGCTTTATCCAACATGTCGGCACGGTTAGTTGCAGCCAAAACAATTACACCCGAGTTGGTTCCAAAGCCATCCATCTCGGTGAGAAGGGCGTTAAGGGTGTTCTCCCGTTCGTCATTGCCACCCATTGCAGGGTTCTTTGAACGGGCGCGGCCGATGGCATCAATCTCATCTATAAATATAATGCACGGAGCTTTCTGCTTGGCTTGTGCAAAAACATCGCGCACACGGCTGGCACCTACGCCCACAAACATCTCAACAAAATCGGAACCACTCATTGAGAAAAACGGCACACCGGCTTCGCCTGCAACGGCTTTTGCCAACAACGTTTTACCGGTTCCCGGAGGGCCTATAAGCAAAGCACCCTTTGGTATTTTACCTCCAAGGTCGGTAAATTTATGAGGATTCTTCAGGAATTCCACAATTTCCTGCACCTCCTGCTTGGCTCCTTCCTGTCCGGCAACATCCTTAAAGGTGATACCTAAGTCGTTACCTTTCTCATAAAGACGGGCTTTGCTTTTGCCGACGCTGAAAACACCACCGCCATTTCCTGCCCCATTCATGTTGCGATTAAACATCCAAAACAGGAAGACAAAGAACAGTAATGGAGCTAAATTAAGGAGTAAAGCCCAGAAGTCGGTGCCCTTGGCGTTGTTGTAACTAAAGCCGGAGAGCTTGTGTTGCTGCTGGGCCATATCAAGGAATTTTTCCAATTCGTCGACCGACCCAAACTGAACCGTCAGGTAAGGATTGCTGCCAACTTGCTGGGCTGTCATGTTAAAGACGTTACGTATGAACTTAGGCTTAACGTACATTTGCAACGTATTCTCACTCTTATTGATGACAACGCGCTGCGCGTAGCCTTTTTTGACGTAGGTTTTAAAGTCGGAATAATTAGCTTCCTGACTGCCTCCAGCACTCTTTGCTATCGAATCTCCACCACCTGAAAATAACAGGATGGCCAGAACAACAGCCACGATAATATACAACCAGTTCATATTGAACCGGGGCATCTTGGGCTGATTGTCGTTGTTCTGCAGGTTTTGTCTGTTGTTGTCCATTGTCGGATTACTATTTTTATTAGATAAAGGCTCACTATCAAAGCGTATGCCAAAATCTAATCAGCATTAGGAATTTTTGTAATTTTAGCATCTTCCCATAACCTCTCAAGGTTATAGAACTCGCGTGTTTCGGGTAAAAATACATGCACGATGACATCAACAAAGTCGATAGCCACCCATTGGTTATTGCCCAAACCATTTACACCTATGGGCTTTTCACCAGCCTCATCGCGGCATTTATCGCCAATCGACTCGCAAATAGCCTCTATTTGTGCAGGAGAATTACCCTGACAGATTACGAAATAATTTGTAACGGCACCATCTATATGATTTAAATCGACAATAACTATGTTCTGACCTTTCTTCTCTTCTATCCCTTTGACGATGATGTTAACCAGTTCTTTACCGTTCATTCCATAAAATTATATATGTATTTAAGTACCAAAGGGGCTTAAAAACCAAAGTTTTCAAGCCTGTTCTGCAAAGTTAAACCTTTTCCCGTATATAGATATTGAAAAGGGATATAAATTGGATAAAATTAAGTTTTTCGTAAAAAAGCCATTTGAAAATTTGCATATTCGCGTTACATTCTATACCTTTGCAACTGCATTCTGGAAATAAAATGCAACATATTTTGGGATATGGTGTAATGGTAACACTACAGATTCTGGTCCTGTCATTCCTGGTTCGAGTCCGGGTATCCCAACAATAAGAGCGCGATTAATCAACAGACGATTGATCGTGCTTTTTGTTTATTGTAATTTCCACATCTTTATATTATTGGTTCAACTTCATACAGCACAGGTTTTCTGCCTTTTTTCGTGCAGGTTTGCCTGTGGCTGTACGCGGAATATATGGAATATACAAATAATGTTTGGGTTGCCAGAATTTGGGCAACACTTTACAACAGACCGATTGTACAAGGCTCAGGTCGGCACATTCGGACAACAATACAACTACCTCACCAAACTTCTTATCCTTACATTTACTTATTAAATAAGGCGTATTAAGATAAGGGTGCAAGGCTTTTTCAACTTCTTCGGCCTGGATTTTTATCCCGCCTGAATTGATAACATTGTCTAACCTGCCTATTATCCTAAACTTACCGTCTTGAATTTCGGCACGGTCGTGAGTTTCTAATCGACCTTCGTGTACAAGTGGTGCATCAATAACGAGGCATCCTTTTGAATTTAAAAATATAGCAACCGAATCGAAAGGAGTATACCATAAGCTCGCATCCCTACCATTAAGACGTCGCAGAGCTATGTGTGAAAGCGTCTCAGTCATGCCGTATGTGCTCCAAATACAATTAGAAAAACAGGCTAACTCGTGCTGTAAATCATCGTTTACGGGGCCTCCGCCTATAATAAGATGACGAATAGAACGAAGTTTTTCACGCTCTTCAGGTACCTTTAAGCTGTTATACACTTGCATGGGAACCATGGCTGCAAAATCTAATGGTGTAGTAATGTGCTCAAGCGGATGTCCCGATGGTTCAACACAAATAAGTTGCAAATGATGTTCAATACTCCTCACCACAACCATTTTACCTGCGATATATTCGAGCGGCATACAGAGTAAAGCCTTGTCACCAGCCTT
>ERZ772945.931-NODE-931-length-21975-cov-9.175137_pt1 | contig 21975 bp, 15 predicted proteins | sample MGYA00511681_ERZ772945 | MGnify/ENA primary metagenome ERZ772945 (study PRJEB29015, sample SAMEA2737943) | human oral metagenome | biome: human oral; feature: human-associated habitat; material: dental | place: China | collected 2143 ...
AATGCAACCCAGGCACAGATAAAAGGATCAGACGAATAGACTTCTCATATACCCACCAAGGAGGATTCTCGACTGTCATCTATCAAGGGGAGATGATTGATGGCACTTATGAGGAAATCATAGCAGAGCATCCCTCCATCTCAAAAGAGGAGCTGGAGAAGCTTTGGGTAGATTATCCCAAGTTCGGTGAATATGACCAACTCATACGCTTGGATCGCATTCCCTTGCTGGCTCGGGAACGTATTCTTGAGTATACGGACAAGGAGTTCCCAGCTTTTCGAGAGTATCTTCAGCGTGATATTGAATGTTATCAGAAGGCAAAATAGTAAGCTATTTGTTGTAGTTGACATTCCATCAAGAATATCATATAATTCCATCACTCCTATGATAAAAGTAATAAGAATGATAAATAGCACCCTCTTTTGTCTTATTTTCTCCCTGATTGAAGCGGGACGGCGGGCAGTAGACCTATCACTTGGCTAAAAGTGCAGCAGGCTACTCAGAGAACAGACAACAGAGCGGCCGAGCAACCCACAAACAAAATCTGTACAGCTGCTCATAAACCGATTGGGGATTTATATTTAATGCCCTGCTTAATACGACGTCGTCATATCCTCGGGCACGCAAATATAATAATCGGCAATACCTTGATAGGCCTCATCCAAGTGCGAAATGTCCTCCTGTCGCACGGCTCTCACCACCACATATCGCACCCCCGGCTTATATGTTAACAGATAAGGGATGATGCCCTCACGGCTATCCGAATGGAAATTACCATTGAAATGAATCAACTTTCCCGGCAGATTTTGAGCAATTCGCCAGGCCATCGTAGCATCTTTGATAGCTTGCGCCTCGGCAATACGGTGCGGATCGGTATTTTTATTCTTCCCCATCATCCCCATGAGTGCAAAGCCCTGCTCAACATTTTCATTTGATTGAAAGTGGATAGGCAATGGTGCCATGTAACTTTTTGCTTCGGTTGAGAACGAATCCAAATAGGCAAGACCATGGTTTTTCACGGCGGTGGCATAACGACGCGGCACATTTGTGGCAACAACGGGCACGTGATGTTCGCGCGCAAAGCCAATCAAGCCGGCGTAATCGGTACTGTAATTGGGCCACAAGCGTGCTTCATCCTCAAATCGTTCGCCTGTAATCTGCCCCTGAAGATACTCATTTAAGATGAGTTGATTGTCGCTTTCAAACATTTCCAAGCCCATTTTCAACTGCGCTCCGTGCACATTGTAAAGACTTTCCAGCAACTTTTGCTCCATCCAATGGGTGATGACACAGTTATGTATCTCGCCAATGAAAACCACATCCGCCTTGGAAAGATTCTTGACGAGCTGCTCATAGCTGATTGATTTACCCTTGTTGTCATAAAGACGATAGGCTTCGGGCTGCTGCTGTGCCGACACATTGACTGTCATAAACACCGCCATGAGCAGCCAAATCATTCTGAATTTCTTTGTCATTTTTATTGTTTTTGTGATTTATAGACCACTATCCTTCGGTTCCAATCCAACATACTGCTGGCGATTTCCCTCACCATCTCGGGCGTAATGCTTCCCAAGCAGGCGCTATAATCATTGAAATCGCTCAACGATTCGCCATTTTTCACCAACGACATCAGGGTTGTTTTCCACTCTGCAGGTGCCTTGTCGTTGAGTATTTTGTCCTTGGTCACGAGGAAAGAACGTTTCAGTTTCTCGAGTTCGGCAGTGCAAACAGGCTGTGTCTTCAACTCATCGAGCATACCTTTCAGCAGTTCTTCCGCCCGTTTACGGTTCTCATCTTTCAGCGAAAGTGTCACCATGAAATGGTATTTCTGCTGCGGAATGCCACTGTAATACATGTCAACGTAGGGCGAATAAACGATATTTTCACGTTCACGCAACACTTGCAGCACGCGGTCTTGCAACACATCACGCATCAATTTCATGGTCAACGAAGCCTGAAGCGAAGGCTTATAGTTGCCCGCAAACACATAATGCGCCACCGTCTGATGGTCGTTTCCGCCTTCGAAGCCCTTCACAAAGACTTTGTGTTCCCTCCTGAATGGTTCTTCTTTACGAGGCAAAGGCTCTGCCTGGGGCACCATCTGCGAGAAAGTTGCAATAGCTTTCGCCGTCACATCGGCCTCATCAAAGTTGCCTGTTAGAATGATTGTGAGCTGCGATGGATTGGCAAACAAGCGTTTGTAATAGTGCGTAAGCGTGTCGATATTCAGGATTTCCAAAGCAGCTTTCATGGCACAATCCTTGTTCATTGCTCCCCCATCGCCCACCAAAGAGTCGATGGTGTTGGTCATTAAGCGGTCGGCATCGTGTGCCAACAGCCTGTCAAGGAGCGTCGTTTTGCCTGCATTGGCTTGTTCATTGGCCACACACTCGGAAAAATCCTGACGATTAATGCCTGGGAAACACAACTTCTCGTACACCAAATTAAACAGCTCCGTGGCTTTCTTTGCCGGCGAAGAGGCCAACAACTGATGCCAAAACGCATCCTCACCCACGGTCATTGACAGTTGTTCTTGGGTCATCACCGAGAGCAAGGTGTCGTTCGTTACCTTGGCTAAACCGCCCATATCCACGTAGCTCACTGCATCATGATACTTCAAAAGTGCTGCGGGAGAGAGGTCAGCCGTGCCGCCTCGTCCCACAGCTGCCAAGAAAAGCGTGCGATCTTCGTCCATGGTGGGGCGCACTAACAACCTGATTCCATTGGTAAGCTGCACATCGTTGAGACCCAATTCGGGCCATCGTCGCTGACTTTTCACGCTTCCGGGCTTCACTTTGGCCGGCGTTTTCAAACATAAAGGCAAGGCCACAGTGTCGTTTTCGACCACGATATGGCGATCGATATAGGGCACTATCGGTCGTCGCCAGCCCTGTTCCCATGCTTCATCAGCCCACTGAGCAGTGAGTAGTGTATCGTTTTGCCCACCCGTTGCAACGGTATAGGCATACAACCGACTACGTTTCATGGCGCGAAGTAGCCTTTTCAAAAGCATTTGCAGTTGCAAGCTCGTGGTCGCAGCCACCTGTTTGCGCACCCATTCCACATCGTTGGCATCGCGAAGCGGACGGTCTCCAGCCGTGATATAGTCGACGAAATCATCACATAAATCGGCCGAAAGATGCTGAGTCGTGTCGGGTTGCAACTGTGCCAAACGTGCATCGATGAGCCTTTGCAGCTCGTTTGCATCCAAAGGCAACTGCAACAATCGTCTGCATTCATTGCCGACACCGGCTAATTGCTGCGCCAAATGGTTTGCTGATGCCCCGCGAAGGGCTACCACAAAATGGTCTTTGTCGGCCAAATACCAATTATTCGACACGTCACCGCGTACACTATCGGTCGCCAAACGGTTTGAAAGGCATTGCACCAGCATGCGCATGCGTTGCTCGTCGACAGCATCTTGCAGTGTCTTTTCTGCAAAAGTGGTATGCGGAATGATGAGTTCCAGCTTGCTTTCACGCTGCAAGCTGTCGGCAATCTGCATCCAAGAGGCACCCCGGGCATAGGTCAGCGGCACGCATCGGACGGTCTTTTCGCTGCTTTTCCTTGGAATGGTGCCCACCGTTTCGCGCAGTTTGGCAATCACCTCCTCGGCCTTTACCTGCCCGATGACCAACACCGTGGCATGCGATGGCGTGTACCAACGTTCGTAATAGGCGCGCAATCGCCGGCTGTCAATGCGGTTAATGTCGCTCGATGTGCCCAAGGGAAGCCGCTCAGCATAGCGGCCATGCCCAATCTTCAAAGCGTAAAAGTCGTCGTTTTGCTGATAGCTGCGCAACTCTTCGATAATCACACCGCGCTCTTTTCTGACGCGATCGTTATCGAAAGAAATAGCACAGAGCCAATCGCGCAGAACTAAAAAAGTGGAATCGAGCACGCTGTCGTGGGCTGAATGATGGGGTAACGAGAGCCAGTAAATCGTGCGATCGAAGCCCGTAAAAGCATTGATGTCACGGCCAAATTTCATGCCTTGCCGCTCGAAATAGTCGATAAGCGCACGCTTTGGAAAGTGTTTCGTGCCGATAAAGGCACTGTGTTCCAAGAAGTGAGCACCTCCGCGCTGGTCGTTTTCCTCCTGCAACGACCCCACATTCATGACCAATCTCACCTCAATACTGTGTTTCGGAAGCCCGTTGGGCACTATGATGTAGCGCAGCCCATTGTCAAATTGTCCTTCAACGGTGCCTTTTGGCAATGCAATATATGCCTCTTTATGGTGTAAAGTCATTGCTTTTACACCATAAAGAGGCATATATTGCAGCATAATAACGCCCCAAAAAAGACGGCGTAAAAGCTTTTTCTGCATACAATAAATGTTTCTTAGGGGTGCATGGTGTAGACAACACGCACCTGTTCGTAACCATTTCCGTCGGCGAAGTCCCATGGGAAGACAAACGACAGCCTGCCTTTTTCGAAATCAACCGATGCAGAAGGAGCCACCCAATCGCTCGGATCGTGGCCGAAAGTATCGCTATCAATGGCACTTACGCCCAAAAACTTATTGGGATCCAGCGAGCCTCCCATCATCAGGAAGTCGTCATCGATGCGGTGTCCCACCAAGTTTCCATCCTCTTCAATCTCGACAATGGTGCCCTTTGCTTTCTCTTCCAACAGCCTGTTCCATGCAGAGTAGTTGTAAGCAAAGGGTAATCCGGCCACTTTGTCGCCATAAACATCTTCTTTCTCGCCCACAAAGGTGACAGCTTTGCTCACGGGATTGAAGGCAATCCCATCCAAAGATGCCTCGAAAGTCTCCTTACGCTCGTCGTAATGAATGGCTTTCACGGCCGCCTTTCCATAGGGGGTATTCATAAAAAACTCGTTGTCGTCGACCGTTTTGCGCTTCAACACATCATATAAGAAGGTGGTTAATCCCATAGGGTTGCTCAAGAGTTTCAGTTTGGGATGGTCAACTGTGGCATCATCGCTCAACGTTATCACACTGTAACCCTTGTAAACGCGTTGCCCTTGCCCTTGAAAGAAGCCTTCTTTATCGGCGTTATTGAACGTGATGGTGGTTTCTACGGGAATCTTTCCCAACAAACGGCTCAAGTTGATGCCATATTTCGTCTGCACATCGGCAATCAACTGCAACTGTGTTGGCGTCAGGAGGGGTACGTCAGCATCCGGATTCATCGTGATTTGAGCACCTTTTCCAAAGCCCTTGATGAGCGGATTGGAAGCCGAAGCCACTTGCACGGTCACCACTTGAGGCGTTGCAAGCAAATGCTTTCCATTCGATTTCACGCGGAGGACTACCTCTTTCTGACCGGGATTGAAAACCAACTCATCGTTATCGGCATGCAAAACGGCCTTTTCATTGCCCATGAAAGACAACTTTACCGACTCGCGTTGCTGAGGCGCAAAGGCAATCATCGCATGCACAAAGATGCTTGCGGTGTCGTCTTCTGACAGGATTGCGTTGCCCGGAATGGTCAATTCCACACCGTTGGTCATGGTTTCTTGGGGTGCATCTTGTGCCTGACAGCCTGCCAAAACGCATGCTATAGCTGCAAGAAGCGTATTCAATATATGTCTCATCTGTTTGTTTTTTCGTTTAATTGGAAGGCCAACCGGCATTCTGTTCTACGCGGTTGAAACGATATTCCGATACCGGAATGGGGAAACACCAGCGGTAATCGCCGGTCGAAATGGTGTTGCTCGTGCCGGTGCCCCACTGCGTTTGGCGAGGCAAAGCAGCGAGATGCGTGCGTTTGAGGTCGAAGAAGTTTACACCTTCGCCGGCAAACTCGCGTTGCTTATCGGTGAGAATGAGTTGCAAAAGCACCTGATTGGAGGTGCCGGCAGGTGCTTCGGCCACGCCGATGCAATGCCAATAATGATTCATCAGCGTGCGTGCAGCCTCGGTATCCCCCTTTCTACAATAGGCTTCGGCAACGATATAATAGGCGCCGGCATAGCGCATCGTGTTGATATAGCCAATGGCTTGATTGGTTTTGTTGGCCCGGTTATACTTGCCGAAGAGCGTTCTACCGGTGCCATCCATCACAAAGGGATAGACGAAAGAGGCACGACGGACATCCGAAGCCACGTAGTCTAACTGTGGATTGAGGCAGAAATAATCTCCTTCTCGGGCACTACTTTGAATGCCGGCATAGTAGGAAGTGTGGATGTTGAAGGCAAAAATGCGCCCCGAATAGCTGTTGGATTGCCACAGGCTGTTGATGCCGTCGGGGGTGAAATAAGCATCGTTGCTCTTGCCGAGAACACTTTTTCCGTAGGTGATGGCCGCCTCGTTGTTGCCCGCATAAAGCGCCAAATCGGCCAAAAGATACTGCACAGCCGTTTGCGAGAGCCAGCCATTGCGTGCCGGATCGTGCGGCGTTTGGACGGCCTCGGTCAGCAAACGGCGTATCATAGCCACGACATCGCGGATGGAAGCACGCGGCTTATCCTCGATGCCAAGCTGCGTTTTCAAAACGATGCCCGGTGCCTCGGGATTTAAATCGTAGGCCGGTGCAAACACACGAAGCAGCTGAAAATAGCTCAAAGCCTTCAAAGTTTTGGCTTCGGCAATGATGGCTTGTCTCTCGGTTCCCTCCGTTTGCCCTTGCGTTTCGACGGCTTGCATGCGTTCAAGCAAAGCATCACACTGTGCAATGACATTGTAATAGCCTTGCCAAAGCGTAGGCGCAAGTTTGCTTATCTCGCGGTCGTCCCAATTATAAAGGTGCAATGACGAGATATCTTTTATCGAAAGCGAGGTTGGAACAAAATCGTTGCCCAACAAAGAAAACGCATATTCTTCGTGGGGATAGGCCAAATAGGCCGAAGCTAAGAGCGACCTTGCATTCGAAACCGTCTTGATGGCATCGGGATCGGAGAACTGATCTTGCGGCGGTATGTTCAGATTACATGCGGCAAAAGCCATTGAAAGCACACCGATGGCCACACTTTTGAATATCGGTAGATGTTGTTTCATTGTCTCTTATCAAAATGTTAAGTTGAGATGAAAGGTGAAAACGGGCTGCATGGTGCCTGCCAAGGTGCCGCTTTCAGGGTCGGACTCCTTGTAGTTGGTCCACGTAAAGAGATTCGAGCCCTGCAATCCTACGTTGGCATATTGCACCAAAGGCAGCACGTGATGGAGCCAACGCGACGGAATGCGATAGCGCATGGAGAAACTTGAGAGTTTTAAATAGTTGCTGTTACCCACCGTGCGCGAGTTGGGATAGAGCACAAGATTATTTTCCGCAACGCTTTGTGTATAGAAAGGTGTCCAATACGTTTTGTATTCATCGCCCCTTTTAAACCACATCTTTGCCGTTTGTCCGGCCACTGCGTTATAGTTGGCATTGTCGCTGTTGCGCACATACTGATAGTTGAAACGCTGTTTGCCACCCAACACATAATAGAAAGAAATATCGAAATCGAACTGCTTATAGGAGAAATTGGCGTAGAAACTGCCCGAATAAGGGGGCGTCAGGTGACCCAAGGCAACGAAATCGTCGCGCGTCAGCTGCTCTGTTCCCTGCTTCTCACGGCCATCGGGCGTAAGAAACACGGGATAACCGGTGAGTGGATTGATGCCCAACGAATGGACACCATAAATCATATCGTAGGATTTTCCAACCTCATAATTGGGCACAACCGACTGCTCATCCAAGTAGAGTTTATCGGTCCAATAAAGGCTTATGACCTTATTGCTGTTGTAAGCAATGTTGCCTCCGACGGTCAAACGGCAGTCAAAGCTATCCCATATCCGCCCGTTGAGTCCCACTTCGATGCCTTGATTTTGCAAAACACCAATGTTGCGCTTCAACGAAGAGAAGCCCGAACTGGTAGCAATCGGCACATCCAAGAGCGCCTGATCGGTGCGACGGTTATACCAATTCACATCCAACGTGACTCGTTTCCACAGCTCTACGTTCATGCCGACGTCTAAAGACTTATTTTGTTCGGCCTTCAAATCCTTGTTATAAAGTGACAACAGCGAGAGCGCCCGGCTCTCTTCGTAAGTTTGTTCGCCAAACATGAAAGTGCCCACGGTGCTGGAAGATGTCACGCCATTGAGATTTGCCGTCACGCCATAGGCCACTTTGAAGTTCAATTTAGACAAGGCTTTTAGGTCTTTCAGTCCGGAATAGTTGGTAGGTGTCCATCCAAGACCAACAGCCCAAGCTGCGTTCCAGCGTTTATTGGCCGGCAAAATCGACGACGCATCGGCCTTATAAGTGGCATAAAGATCGTAAATTGTGTTGTAAGTGTAGCCCGCCACGGCACCAATACCCATCTGCGCATTCTTGTCTCTCGGGTTTCTCACTTCGGGTTGACGAAATCCTTGCAACGCATTATTGATGGCTGAAGGCGCATCTACGGTGCCGACACCATAGCCAGTGATGCCCACTGCATCGTAGTTATACAGGTAATAGTCGACGTTTGCGCCCACCGTTATGTCATGAACGCCACCGAAGACGTGGTTGTAAGTGGCGCGGAAATTGCTCGACAGATTAGTGGTCGTACCTTTCGTGCGACGGTATATGCCCCGTGCATTTGTGAGAATACCGCCTTTTTGCTCCGAATAAGCCGTTGAAGGGGTGAACTGATGATCGTCGTTTTGCAGGAAATCGAGCCCTGCAACATAAGCCAGTGTCAGGTCTTTCCACGGTGAGAGCGTCAGGTTCACGTCCACACCGGCATTTTTATCGCTCGCATCGGCCTGATATTGATACAGCAAATCGCTGTAAGTGCGGTTGGGGTAGGAATACAATTCGCCCGTCTTCCACTCGTAGGGATTCAGGTTATAAACCAACGAGGTGGGGTTGAAGGTTGAGCCATTGGGTGTGTTTGTCTTGGCATAACCGCCCGTAGCGCCCAACATGAGATAGCCCATCTTGCCTAATTGCTGGTCTAACCCCATCCTAATGCTGAAGCGGCGCTTGTCGTTCCCGGCAATTCGGCCACCTTGATAGGCATAGTTGCCCGAGAGATAATAGGTTGTTGTGCCACTTCCACCCTTGATACTGAGATTATGTTTCTGATAGAAATTGTTGCGGATGAGCTCTTTAAACCAATCAGTATGCACCGCTCTGAGCGCCGACAAGCGCCGTTCTCCCTCGGCAATGAGTTGCTCTTTATGTGGATCGGTGGCATAATAGCGCTCATAATAGTCGCGACTGTAGCGATAGCCCGGTGCGGAAGGGTTCTGCAACAGCCGCTCAAGTTCCAACTTTTCGTCGGTATCCATCAGCCGAACACCTCGCCTTCCGCGCAATGTCAGTCCTACATCCAAACCATAGGTGACGGTCATCTTGCCTTGATAGCCGTGTTGCGAACTGATTTCGAGCACACCATTGGCAGCTTTAATGCCATACAACGCACCCGCAGCCGCGTCTTTCAGCACCTTGATGCTGGCAATATCCTGCGGGTTGAGATTATAAAACGTCTCGGCAGAGATAATCTTTCCGTCCAACACATACAACGGCTCGTTGCTCACATTGCCGCGCCGGAACGAAGAGTTGCCACGAATGCGAATCTGAGGAGCAGCGCCCAATTCTCCCTGATTGATGACATTCAGCCCCGGAATCATGCCTTGAAGTGCAAGCCCGAGGTCAATCATGGGCTTTTCATTGAGCCGCTTGATATCGACATTCTCCACGATTCCGGCTTTCGAACGCAGGTCGATGGCGTTGATGTTGCTCTTGGCCTTCACCACCACTTCGCCTATTCCCGTGGCCGCTTCCTCCATCTTCACGTCCATTCGCTCCTGTCCTTCGTCCCGCAATTTCAGCGGTTTGTAACCGATATATGTGAACAGAAGCGTTGCGCCCCGGCCCCAATCGCCGCTTAATTGATAGCGGCCTTTCGGATCGGTCACCGCGACATACGACGTGTGATAGACCCGAACACTCACCCCAACAAGAGGCTCATTGTTGGCGTCGGTAACATAACCATAGAGTTTGCGCGTCTCGGCAGCGCTCTGTTGCGGCGCCCAAAAGAGACACACCAAGGCCAAAAGGCTCATCGTTGCGAGCTTCTTCATACGCCTATTCGCCTAACGTTTGCTGGCCAACCACTGCTGGGTCTGCGCCACAATCCAATCAACCACCCGACCGTTCGAAGCCGGCAAAATGCCATCGGGGCTGTAGACAATCTCCACACCCGTTCTTTTCACTAAGTCACGCTGCACATCCTCCATCTTATGACGGTCGGCCATGCGTTTCACATCCGATGTCAGATAGATGCCTTGCACGATGATGCGCTGCTTCTTCTGCGCCGCTTTGGTGAGCAAGGGCATGAGTTCCTTACCAAAATCATGGCCCATTTCGATGAGCGCATGGTCTACATAATCAATCTTTGTGTGCTCCTTGGTGTATTGGTCCACGTTCTTGAGCATCTCTTTCCAAAAGCCAATGCGCTCGTCATCGCCATGAGCAAGATAGATCACAGCCTCTTTGGTCGGCGATTTCGATAGGCTTTGAATGCGATCGAGCATGCTTTTCTCCAGCACATAGCTGTAATAGAACGTCGGCCCCAGCACGATGGGCACGCGTGTATGCACCATTTCGGTTTTCTCTTCGGCCAACTCCTCGCGCACATAGGGATTGTATTTCTGCCCCAAGATATTGGGCAAATCCTCCTCGGTATGCCCCGATGGTGCTATAAAAATGGGCAAAGCAAAGATGCTGTCGGCACCTTCGGCCTCACAAGCCTTGACCATTGAGGCCACCGAAGGCTCGGTATATTCCATAAGCGCCACCTTCACTAAGTCGATGCCCTTCAACTTGCCATTGGCTAACTGCTGTTTCACCATGGGCTCTAAGTCCAAAACGGGCTTGCGCCACGACTCCATGGGCGACCCATGTGCCACTATCAACAGCGCCGTTTTAGCCTGTATGCCCGACCATGCCGCAAACAACACGGCCAACATCAACACGATTTTCTTTTTCATTCTTTTATATGTTTAATTTTATCCTAAATGCAAGCTGCCTCACCTGCACGCGAGACAACATCTTTCCGCTGGCAAAATTATAACAAATCATAAAAGATTGCAATACCTACAAATGATGAAAATAACACCGCCCGCACGCACATATTCCCCACAAACCCACCTTTCCATCCCCATATTTGGTTCAAATCGTGCATCAGGCCGCTCAAGCATTCCACCATTCAAGCCTTTTTCGGTGGACATGACAGCGAAGTATGCTCCCGTTCGTGCCTCTTTTGCTGGCAAGATTGCAGGAATGCCTGCAAAGTTGATGCGTTTGCCGACGTGATTGCAAGTTATAGTCGCGGAAAAGGCTTCGACAATGCACTGCAAGCGATGTATAGTCGAAAACAAGGCTTCGACGATGCACTGCAAGCGATGTATAGTCGAAAACAAGGCTTCGACGGCGCACTGCAAACGATGTATAGTCGCAAAAGAGGCTTCGACGGCGATATAAATCCTAATTGGGTGGCAAGCCAAGCAGGGTTACTTTCTTCTGCCGAAGTTGAAGCCCACATAGACATTGACATTGCCGAAGATGTTGTTGGTAGAGAACGTTTTTTCGTGGTAGTTATAGGCGTGGAAGATGGCACTGGCACCGGCAAACCAGCGCGAAGTGTTGTAGACAAGTCCCATGCGGGCGATGCCGTCGATGGTGAATTGGTTGAAGTTGAAGTTGTCGAATTGGCTGTTTGGGGTTTGCGCTGTTTTGCTGATGGTGTGCAGATAGGCGAGCGAAGCGGACAGCGATACATTCAACAGAAAGTTTTTTGCAAAGACCCAGTTGTAGGCATAGCCTCCCGAGACGGAGAAGTTATCATATTTCACATGCGTTTTTGACCAGCCTGCCGAGTCGCTTCCCAACACCTCCTTGAGCACGGTTTTCCCCATTCGTTGTGCGATGATGTCTTGTAGGGTCACCCAATCCATGTTGAGTTTTTGGTGCATATAGCCAATGCCCAAGATGGGGGAGCCTGTGCTTTGCAGTTGTCTGGTGCTTTGGCTGTAGGCCGCCGGATAGGAGAAGCGTTTGTGGTTGGTGATGTAATAGAGGTTGAAGCCGCGAATGTTGGCTTCGAGTCCGTCGTAGTTTAGGCCATGCAAGGGTGCAAAATCAATGTTGGAGGCCGTGGCAGCCGTGAAGCGTTGGATGTGATAATCGTCACCCGTTGTGCGATAGAAAAGGTCGATGCCCAACTGGTTGCTATATAGACTTAGGTCGAATTCTTTGCGTTTGTTGTCGCCTTTGAGATGGGTGACGTCGATGGTGTAGCCGAGAAAAATCCACCGCCACCCAAAGTAAGGTCCCACGCGCCAACCCATGCGCGGAGAGAGTTGCACGGTTTGGTGTAGGCGATTGGAAATGCGATACATCTCATAGGTGTTGGTGTTTTGCAGCATCAGGGCATAGTTATAGCGTTGCGGTTCGATATAGGCCGTGTCGATTTGCGAGAAACGTTTCACAACCGTGTAGAGTTTGTTCCATAGGTTTTGATGCGTAGCAAGCGAGTCTCCCGCCCAACTCTCGAGCGAAAGCAGCAGAAGAACGATGGAAAAGAGGAGCTTGCGTTGACCCATCAGAACTTTCCTAAGATGCGATCCATCACCCAATTCACGGGCGTGGCACTCACCGACGTGCAGGTGCATACGCCAAAGCCTTGCAAATCGTGGATGACGGCTTTGATGATGGGCAGTTGCACGAACGAAGGATTGGGCACTTCAATTTCCGTGGCGCCCTCGCTTGTGATGAGCTTGATGGGGTCGTAGTTATAGACCGAGAATGACAATGAGCCTTTATCACCAATGATTTCAATGCAATCTTCTTTGGCACTCTGATGACCAACGAAACACCAGGAGGCGCTTCCGGGCAATCCGTTCTCAAACAAGAAGCAGGCACTGATGGTGTCTTCGGCTTGATAGAGGTGTGCACGATTGGCGCAATAGCCGTGGGCACGTGTGATGACGCCAAAGAGATGTTGCAGGATGTCTAATTGATGGGGAGCTAAATCGTAGAAATAACCGCCGCCGGCGATGTCGGGTTGCAAGCGCCATGGCAACTGTTTAGCGCACGACGCATCTAAGTCGCGTGGTGGAACCGAGAAGCGAATTTGCACATTGATGACTTCGCCAATGAGCTGTTGCGAAAGAATGTCTTTCACCTTTTGGAAATAAGGCAGATAGCGCCGGTAATAAGCCACGAAACATGGCACGCCTGTTTGCTCGCTGATGCGGTTGATGCGGGCACAATCTTCATAGCTCGCCGCTAACGGTTTCTCCACATAGACGGGCTTCCCCGACTTCATGGCCATGATGGCAAAGGTGGCATGGCTCGAAGGTGGCGTGGCAATGTAGATGGCATTGACCTCGGGGTCGTCGATGAGTTCTTGCGCATCGGTATACCATTTCCTGATGTGATGCCGTTCAGCGTAAGAGCGTGCCTTTTCTTCGCTGCGACTCATCACAGCTTCTACATGCGAACCTTCAACCTCGTTGAAAGCCGGTCCCGATTTTTTCTCGGTCACTTCGCCGCAACCTATGAATCCCCAACTAATTAGTTTCATACGGATATATGCCAAATTTGGAATGCAAAGATAATATTTTTGTTGTATCTTTGCAAACAAAAATAATTTCAAGCATGGATATAAAGAAGTCGGCATTTGTGGTCTCTGCCCCAACAGTGAGCAAATGTCCTAACGACGACAAGATAGAATATGCCTTCATTGGGCGTTCGAATGTGGGGAAATCGAGCCTCATCAATATGCTCTGCAACCATAAAGGATTGGCTAAGACATCGGCCACTCCTGGGAAAACCCTTTTAATTAATCATTTCATCATCAACGACGAATGGTATTTGGTGGATTTGCCGGGCTATGGATATGCCAAGCGTTCGAAAACGGTGCAGCAGAAGTTGGAGCAAATGATTTCGGGCTACATCTTGCAACGCAAACAGTTAGTGAATGTTTTTGTGCTGATTGACGTGCGCCACGACCCTCAGAAAATCGACCGTGAATTTATCGATTGGTTGGGTGAGAGCGGTGTGCCGTTTGCCATTATCTTCACCAAAGCCGACAAATTGGGACCGGGGAAGGCCAAGATGAATGCCCAGCAGTGGATGAACACATTGAAGGATCGATGGGAAACGCTGCCACCTTATTTTATCACCTCGTCGGAGAAGAAACTTGGGCGCGACGAAGTGCTCGACTATATCGACACCATTAACCACACACTCTGATGGCACAAATTCCTTATTTAGACGTGCAAAATCTGTCGAAGCGTTTTGGTGCGCAGGTTTTGTTTGAAAATATCTCGTTCTCTATTGCTGAGGGACAGCGCGTGGGGCTCATTGCACAGAATGGCACCGGAAAATCAACTTTGCTCGCCATGCTCACCGGACACGAAGGTAAGGATGGTGGCGAAATGGTTTATCGTAATGGTTTGCGCGTGGGGTTTTTAGAGCAGTCGCCCCAATTCGAGCCTACCGAGAGCGTGCTGGATGCTTGTTTCAACCACGAAGGCAATCCCGACAAGATTTTGAAAGCCAAACAGGTGTTGACACAATTACACATCACCAATCTGCAACAGCCTATGGGCGAGCTTAGCGGTGGGCAGCAAAAGCGTGTGGCTTTGGCCAATGTGCTCATCACCGAGCCCGATTTAATCATTCTCGACGAGCCCACCAACCATCTTGATCTCGACATGATTGAGTGGTTGGAAGGCTATTTAAACCGCGGCAACAAAACGCTGTTGATGGTGACCCACGACAGGTTTTTCTTGGATCGCGTGTGCAACATCATCCTCGAGCTCGACAATCATACGCTCTACACCTATCGTGGCAATTATGCTTACTATTTGGAGAAGCGGCAGGCGCGCATCGACAATGCACGAGCCGAGTTGGCGCGGGCCAACAATCTTTATCGTAAAGAATTAGAATGGATGCGCCGCATGCCACAAGCGCGTGGCCACAAGGCGCGCTATCGCGAAGAGGCCTTCTATGATTTAGAGGCCAAAGCCAAGCAACGTATTGAGGAACGGCAGTTGCGACTCAAGGCCGGCAACGTTTACATTGGTTCGAAAATTTTTGAATGCCAATATGTCAGCAAGGCTTTTGCGCCCGATAAAATCATTCTCAAAGATTTCTATTACAACTTTGCGCGTTTCGAGAAAATGGGCATTGTGGGCAACAATGGCACCGGCAAATCAACGTTCATCAAGATGTTGCTGGGGCTTGTGCCGCCCGATAGCGGCCGTTTCGACATTGGCGAAACGGTGAGGTTTGGCTATTTCTCGCAAGACGGATTGCAATTTGATGTGCAGCAAAAGGTGATTGATGTCATCACCGACATCGCCGAAGAGATTGACTTGGGTGGCGGGCGACGGATGACAGCCAGCCAGTTTTTGCAATATTTTCTCTTCACCCCCGAGCAACAACACAATTTCGTTTACAAGCTCAGCGGCGGCGAGCGGCGCAAACTCTATCTTTGCACCATTCTGATGCGCAATCCCAACTTCTTGGTGTTGGACGAGCCTACCAACGACCTCGATATTCAAACGCTGCAGGTGTTGGAAGAATATTTGCAAGATTTTCCGGGTTGTGTCATCATCGTGAGCCACGATCGCTATTTCATGAATAAGGTGGTCGACCATTTGTTGGTGTTCAAAGGGCAGGGCGAGGTGCAGGATTTTCCGGGCAACTATGAGCAGTATCATGAGTGGTTGGCGCTGCAAAGCAAGACCGACGTGCCTGCTGCGGAGGCCAATAAAGGCGCAAAACCCAAAAACGATTATCACAACGACACGCGCAAACGCCTTTCGTTTAATGAAAAGCGGGAGTTTGAGCAGTTGGAAAAAGAGATTGAAGCGCTCGAAACCGAGCAGAAACAGCTTGAGGAAGCGCTTTGCTCGGGGCAGCTCAGCGTGGACGAGCTGACGGAGAAGAGCAAGCGTTTGCCTGTCATCAAGGAGTTGCTCGATGAGAAAGGCATGCGCTGGTTGGAGCTTGCCGAGCGTGCCTGATGTTTTTTTTAGTGTTTGCTCACGCTGAGCAAACCTCAAAGAGTTTCATTAGGCATCTGCTCATGTTGAGCAAGTCTCAAAAAGTTTTGTTTGGCATCTGCTCATGTTGAGCAAGTCCCAAAAAGTTTCGTTAGGCATTTGCTCACGTTGAGCAAGCTTCAAAAAGTTTTGTTAGGCATCTGCTCATGTTGAGCAAGTCTCAAAAAATTATTTTGGCATTTGCTCAGTCGTTAGCAAGCCTCAAAAAATTATTTTGACGTTTGCTCAATCATTAGCAAGTCTCAAAAAATTATTTTATCGTTTGCTAAGTTGTTAGCAAGGCGTTTTTATTTTCTTTAGCCCATGGTGTTGCTGCTACGCATGGTGAAGGGGGCGGAGTCTGCCGCCAATTTCGTTGGTGCAACACAAGAAAAAGCGAGGCAGGCACAGCCGGTTGGCATATTTTTGCTAACTTTGCGGCTAAAGATTTTAAGAATATGAAGTTTTTACGCAATTTTATTTTCCGCGCCAGTTGTGCCATAGCCATTGGCGTGTTGCTCATTGAATATCGCGAAGAGATTGTGCGCTGGATTGTCATCACCATCGGCGTGTTGTTTTTTCTTGCCGGCATCATCGCTTTGGTGGGCTATTACACCGCATCGGCAGCTGCACAACAAGTTTCCGACGAGGCAGAAATGTCGACCAGTGGCACTTCGAACACACTTCAGCTCACCCCTTTCGTGGCCGTGGGTAGCATCATCTTGGGAGCTGTGTTGGCTTTGCTGCCCGACACATTCATCACGACCTTGGTGTTTATTTTGGCCGCATTGCTCATCATCGGCTCCATCAATCAGTATGCCAACCTCGCTGCCATCGCCAAGGTGGTCAAGGTGGGACTGTTTTATTGGCTCATGCCATCCATCCTTCTCATCATTGGTGTGGTGGCCATCGCCTATCCGTCGGCTGTGGCTTCGTCGCCCTTTTTCATCGTGGGATGGTGCTTGTTGCTCCATGGGGTGATTGAATTGATTGATGGATTGAAGATTTATCGTTGCCGCAAGGCCATAGCTGCTCGTCAAACCGATGAAGCTACAGCTCCCGAACAGACTTTGCTTGAGGAGAAGCACGAGACCGATGAAGCATAACACCGCAGCGCATAGAGAATAATGGTTGATTTTTCACATTTCAATGCTACGGGCGAAGCACGCCGCGAGGAACTGATTCGCAGCATTGAGCATGCTGTTGAGCAGTTGTCGCAAGGCGAATTAGAGGCGCTCTATTATGACATGCTCACCAAAGGTTTAATCGAAAATTAAAATGAAACACGAGAATAAACACGTCATGCACGAGCTCAAAGACTATCTCTCCATAGCCTTAGCCATGGTCATCGGCAGTTTGGGATGGGTGGTGTTTCTCTTGCCCAACCACATCACCATCGGCGGTTTGCCGGGCATCTCGTCGGTAGTTTATTGGGGCTTTAACATTCCCGTGCAATACACCTACGTGGCCATCAACATTTTATTGCTGGCTGCATCGTTGAAGACGCTGGGGTTTAAATTCTGTTTGAAAACCATTTATGGCGTGGGTTGCCTGACACTTTTCACCACATTTTGGCAGGCGTTGATTGGCGAGAAGATATTTTTTCAAAACGATCCGTTCTTGGCTTGCGTCGTGGGTGGTTTGCTCATGGGCATTGGCTCGGCTCTGAGTCTGTTGCACAACGGCAGCACGGGCGGCAGCGATGTCATTGCGGCCATGATCAACAAATATCGCGACATCTCTTTAGGCCACATCATTCTGGCTTGCGATTTGTGCGTCATCACGTCGAGCTATTTCGTCACCCACAGCTGGGAGAAAGTCATCTATGGCTACATTGTGCTCGTGGTGCTGTCCTACACGGTCGACAAGGTGGTGAATGGTTTGCGCCGGTCGGTGCAGTTTTTTGTTATTTCCGACAAGTATGAAGAGATTGGGCGCTTGGTGAACAACGAGGCCGATCGTGGTTGCACCATCATCGATGCGCGAGGTTTTTATTCGGGCAAGCGCGTGGGCATGCTCTTCATCATTGCCAAACAGAATGAAAGCCACAACATTTTTAGCATCATCGAACATGTTGATCCGCAAGCATTCGTCAGCCAGAGTGCCGTTTCGGGCGTTTATGGTTTAGGTTTCGACCGCATGAAAGTGGGGCGGAAACGCATCAGCAAACAAGCAGGAAACAATGACGCATACATCGAAAATCGATTATAACGCACTCGCTGCGCAGCCCGTTGCACTGCTCCTCTCGGGCGGTGTTGACAGCAGTGTGGTGCTCCACGAGTTGGTGAGCCATGGTGTGAAGCCCGATTGCTTCTACATCAAGATTGGCCCCGAGGAGCAAAGCGAATGGAATTGCAACAGCGAAGAGGATGTGGAGATGGCGACAGCCGTGGCCCAACGCTATGGCTGCAAGCTTGAAATCGTTGATTGCCACCGCGAATATTGGAACCAGGTGACGCGCTACACCATGGAAAAGGTGCGCGCTGGCTATACGCCCAATCCTGACGTGATGTGCAATAGGCTCATCAAATTTGGCGCTTTCGACGAGAAAATGGGCCACGATTATGCCTTCATCGCCACCGGACATTATGCGCAAACCGAATGGATTGATGGCTACAAATGGCTCACAACAAGCCCAGACCCTGTGAAAGATCAAACCGATTTCCTCGCGCAAATTTATAGTTGGCAGCTGCAAAAAGCCGTCTTTCCCATCGGGCATTTCGTGAAAGACGAAGTGCGCGAAGTGGCCGAACGCGAACATCTCATCAACGCGCGTCGAAAGGATAGCCAAGGCATCTGCTTCCTCGGCAACATCAATTACAACGAATATATTGAGCGCTATCTTGGCGAAGCGCCTGGCGACATTGTGGAGTGGGAAACCCACCGGCGAATTGGTCGGCACCGTGGGCTGTGGTTTCACACCATTGGTCAGCGCAAAGGCTTGGGCTTGGGTGGCGGTCCATGGTTTGTGGTGAAGAAAGATGTGGCGCAAAACATCCTCTATGTCAGTCACGGCTACGACCCCGAAACAGCCTATCAGCAGCAGTTCAAGGTGCACGATTTCCATGCCACCACCTATTGTCCCGAAGGCACGGCGCAGCCTACATTACCCACTCGCGTACGTTTCAAAATACGCCACACGCCCGACTATCTGCCGGCACGGTTAGAACCCACGGGCGAAGGCTCCTTCATCCTCCATGCCGATGCAAAGATTCATGGCGTAGCCCCCGGCCAATTCTGCGTCATCTACGACGAGCACCACCACCGCTGTTTCGGCTCGGGCGAGATTACATTATAATCTTGGTGATAAAAAAAATCGTCAGCAAGGTTGTTGTTTCACAAAAAGTAACTAACTTTGCAGCCGTTAAGATGCAAGTTTTGAATATGACAAGGCAACAATTCCAGGTAGCAATTCCAGCGCAAAAGAATTTTTCTTCTGCCTGTTTTTTTATGCCTTTTTATTTGGTCAATCCAAATAATTGTGTAACACACACACACACACACACACACACACACACATTCTAACGTCCGCTCCTACGCGCGCGTAATATACAACATAATCACTTATAAACAAAGGGTGTGCAAGAAGTTTTTCATAAACTTTTTGCACGCCCTTTTTACGTGCATAAATGAACGGATTTTGTATGCAAAACAAGGATAAAATAATTCACAACATAAAATGGTTTTAACAAAATGAAGAAACAAGCAACAAAGCGGGCATACATAAAGCCCGAAAGTAAAGTTTATCCCCTGGCGGTTGAAAGTCTTTTGCAAAACACCAGCGGCGACCACAAACGCATTAATCAAGGCGGCGGTGTCATTATCACCAACGCAAAGAAAGGCGGTGCCGTTTGGGAAGACGAGGATGAAGACGAAATGGAAATGGAGAACGAAGAATAAAACAAAAGAAACAACGGTATGAAGAAAATAAAATTCAATGTGCTTGCGCTGTCTGCCTGCACTTTTTTAGCATTGTGGACAGGCTGTGCCGGCGAAATGGGCGATAAAGACAAGGACAACACCCAACCCACGCAACCTGAAACGTTCACCACCTTTGCAGCCCAAGCAACGGTGCCCACGCGCACCACGCTCAATCACACCATTGGCAACGGTGCCGATGTGTTTTGGGAAGCGGGCGACAACATTTGGATTGACAACAGCGGCACGTTCGTCTCGAGCATTTCGAGCAACATCACGGGCAGAATGGCTCATGCACAATTCAGCATGCCCGGCACGCTCACGGCACCGTCCTACGATGTCTACTACACCGGCAAGGCCAGCACCATGGCCAACCGCGTCACCATCAAGGCCACACAAAGCCAAACCTCACCCAACGATTTCGCCCATCTCGGCGTGTCGGGCGACTGCGGAGTAGCCTCGGCCAGCATCAATCCGATGAACACCAACGAGTATCTTTTTCAGTTGGAGCACAAGGCCGCCTACCTCTGCCTGATGCCGTTCACGAGCAACCCCTTGGCACGCAATTTCAAGCTGAAATCGGTCACCATCAAGGCCGAAAACGATATTGCCGGCGATTATACCCTCACCACCGCGGGACTCTCGGCCGCGCCAATGGCCAACGGCACAAAAGAAATCAAGCTCACCGTGAACGACTTCACGCTGCCCGCCAGCTATGCCATCGACAATGCCTGCTACATCGTGATGGCACCGCAGACCACGGCGCTCAACATCGTTTACGAGCTCTATAATCCTGCCACCAACACCACCGGAACCGTCACCACCAACGTGCCGTCGCAAACCTATGATGCCAACGGCTTCTATGATTTTGCCTCCGACCTGGTGAAGGACTATTCGCAAGAAACCACCCTCTACATGTGGGATGCCAAGCGCCCCTATTACTACGGCAAGACACCTCCCTACACCGTGGCCGATGCCCCACAAAGCAAAGCCGCCGATCCCGACCGATGGTTTAACGACAACTTTACTGCAGGCCATGCCGAGGTGGCGCAGCATTCATGCCGCGACTGCCCCACGCAGATTGAAGCGGCCTGGTATCTGACCTTCTATGTCTACAAGGACGACAACGAATTTTGGACGGCAAACGGAAAGGTGTACAAAGGTGTGCGTCGCTTCAAAAAATGGGCCTATCTCGTGGCCGACCACGGTGCCAGCAAAACGGCCATCCCCACCTCAATACCAGCCGATGCTACGGGAGAAGCAAGGGATGAAGTGGTACATTCTTCAATGTTCCCCGGCTACGACCCCAGTATAACCTGCATAATAAAAAATCCTCCACAAGAAGGAAGCCCCAGCCCAAGCGAGATGAAAAAATATTTCACCTTGCCCGGCGACGATGAGTTTGGCAATGCCAGTTATTGGACAAGTACCAGTTGCCCCATTCGTAATGGTTCTCTTCCTGGCAATGCATTAATGGGCCCTTATATTTGGTTTTTCCCAATGGGAACAATTATGTGTAACTGGAATTATATCGGCAGAGCGCGCAGCGAAGCTCGCCGCGCCGTGAAATTCCAATAAAAAGGGAAGGAAACAGTTGTTCGTCCACGGGCAAACAACTGCCATAACGAAAAAAAACTCGTTCAGCGGGTGCGGAACAACCGAAAATAAAAAAAATAGTTGTTCCAACCCCTTGGAACGAGCGAATTTCTCAAAAACGGCTGTTCCAACCCCTTGGAACGAGTGAAATTCTCAAAAACGACTGTTCCAACCCCTTGGAACGAGCGAATTTCTCAAAAACGGTTGTTCCAACCCCTTGGAACGAGTAAATTTCTCAAAAACGGTTGTTCCAACCCCTTGGAACAAGCGAATTTTTCAAACGACATGGGAAAAAATAGGTGCAGAAACTGGCCTATTCCAAAATAAATGCTTACTTTCGTATCGAACTTAATTTTTTATAACATGTATATCAAACCATTCCAAAAGAGTCAGCTCCAGCACTTGGAGCACTATCAGTTCACCGACCACTTGCTCACCATGGCCAAGGAGGCGAACGT
>ERZ772945.937-NODE-937-length-21818-cov-12.817810_pt1 | contig 21818 bp, 19 predicted proteins | sample MGYA00511681_ERZ772945 | MGnify/ENA primary metagenome ERZ772945 (study PRJEB29015, sample SAMEA2737943) | human oral metagenome | biome: human oral; feature: human-associated habitat; material: dental | place: China | collected 2143 ...
TGCTGTAATTAACACGTTCAGATGGATTTATAGAACGTAACTTAGCAATTTCCCGACGTTCACTATCAAAGTTATGCCTCCAATGATAGAATGCTTTTCGTGCTTTTATCACAGCTTTAAAGTTATTCCAGCTCCTGCCAACAATGAGCATTTGAAAAGCTGCTACGTAATCAAGCACACAACGTACACGCATTACATGCTTCAGTTCGTCGTCAGGTAGATTTTTGTAAAGCATCGTCAGGTTGTTTCTAAAGTTTAGAAATGTTTTCGTTGAGTTACCTTTGGGAAGAGTTCCCCCTCCTACATGATAAACTTCGCTCTCCGGTACACATACAATACGCCTGCCGCGCTGACGCAGTCGCCAGCAAAGGTCTATCTCCTCATTGTGTGCAAAAAAGCGATTGTCAAAACCATTCTCCCTGTGATAGTCAGCAGACCGAATCATTAAACATGCACCAGTAGCCCAAAGTATATCAATTATATAATCGTATTGTCCGTTATCCTCCTCCACCATATTAAATATACGGCCGCGACAAAAAGGGTAACCGTATCGGTCAATAAAGCCACCTGATGCACCTGCATATTCAAAATAATCACGATTTACTTCTGAAAGCAACTTAGGCTGGCATGCAGCCACATCGGGATAAGCATCCATATACTCAATGAGTGGGGTAAGCCAATGATGTGTTACCTCCACATCTGAGTTAAGTAGCACATAATATTCAGCTTCAATCTGTGCTAAAGCCCTGTTATATCCTTTTGCAAAGCCATAGTTTTTATCCAGCTGAATCAGTCTCACTGAAGGGAAATGCTCATGCAACAGCTGTATGGAAGCATCGTTCGAAGCATTGTCGGCCACCCATATTTCGGCCTCACCGCAAGAATACCGAATCACAGAAGGTAGAAAGCGGCGCAACATTGCTTCACCATTCCAATTCAAAATTACGATTGCTACTTTCATAAACTATTTTCTGTCAGTGGCTTTTATCAGATAAGTTCAGCCTTTAGCGCGCTCCTGTCAAAGTTGAACATGCCGAGGCGCACGCGCATAAGCCGGTTGTCATACTCCGCTCGGGCAAGCTGTGGAGGCAGTTCCACACGAATGTAATTTTTGGTAAACCCGTGCATGGCCCTGCCAACCGTGGCCTTTTCAAACAGCACTTCGGCCTCGTGCCCGATGTGGGCTGCATAAAAGGCTTGTGTTTTCTCATCCGAAAGCCTTAGCAATCGACGAGTACGTTCTTTCTTATCACGATCGGTTACCTTATATTTAATAGCAAGGGCAGACGTTCTTGGACGCTCCGAATAAGGGAAAACGTGCAGCTGCGTCACTGGAAGCGAATTGATAAAATTAAAACAATCTTCAAAATACTCAGGCTTCTCACCCCTGCATCCTACCATCACATCTACCCCAATAAAGGCATCGGGCATCACCTTTTTAATAAGGTGTATCTTATGTGCAAACAATTCACGGTTATAACGCCGGTGCATTAGTTCGAGCACTTCATTGCTCCCGCTCTGCAAAGGGATATGAAAGTGAGGCATAAAAGCACGACTCTGTGCACAGAAATTTATTAAGTCATCACCAATCAAATCCGGTTCGAGCGAACTAATTCGAAATCTACTGATACCCTCTACTTTGTCAAGGGCTTTAACAAGGTCAACAAACTTCTCGCCCGTAGTCGCCCCAAAGTCACCGATATTGACGCCGGTCAGCACAATTTCTTTCCCTCCCTCATCAGCAGCCTGCTGTGCTTGTTCTACCAAAGAGGCGATAGTGGGGTTTCGTGAGAAGCCACGGGCGTAAGGAATAGTACAGTATGTACAAAAGTAATTGCAACCATCCTGTACCTTTAAAAAATAACGCGTCCGGTTTCCTCTTGAACAGGATGGCTGAAAACTCTTAATATCTTTCGTCTTTACATGGAGAAAACGGTGTAAATGGCCCTCACGAGGCTCGCTCCAGGCTTCTGAAAGATATTGAATAAGGTTGGCTTTCTCGTTCGAACCCAAAACAAGGTCTACACCTTCTATCTTACTAACCTTTTCGCTTTCGAGCTGTGCATAGCATCCCGTAACAACAACGAACGCCCCTGGATTCTGTCTAACCAACCTGTGAATAGCCTGGCGACATTTATGATCAGCCATTTCCGTGACCGAACAAGTATTGATAAGGCATATATCTGCTTTTTCATCTTTACCAGCTGCGCTAACGCCCATCTCAGAAAGAAGCTTGCCAAACGTTGATGTTTCACTAAAATTCAACTTACATCCCAAAGTATAATATATGGCTTTCTTTCCTTGAAATGCACTTGTATCAATCATTTTGTCATTTCCTTTTCTGCAAAGTTACTCTTTTCCACGGAATTATGGCTTATTCCATACTCTCATTTTGGGTTATAAGCAGAATAAAGACAAATTTAACTTTTGTTTATCATCTATAACCATTTAGTAATCAACGCGTTATAAAAAAGTTACAATCAAAGTCAAAAAAAATCATATTAAAAGAGAACAACCTATTGAAAAAATATATAACTTTGCAGTGTTTTAATAAACAACTGATTGTTTTACAGATTTTAAAAAGCAAAGAAAATGAAGAAATTAGTTTTAATGTTCGTAGCTATTGCAGCTATCTCTTTCGCATCTTGTCACAACAACTCTAAGCCAGCAGCTAACGTTGATACAGCTGCTCAGGATTCAGCTGTTGATTCATTGAACCAAGATAGCACACATGCTGATTCTGCAAAGGCTGATTCTGCAAAGGCTGATTCTACTGTTAAGAAGTAATCAGAAAGCGAACTGAAAAAGAGAGAAATTAACCGTGGAGCTAAGCTCTACGGTTTTTTAGTACCCTAACTTAAAGACGAGTTACCATAAAACACTATCATTCTTGTTTTAAGTTTCCTGTCATTCCTATCATTCATTTAATATTCGCAACTATCTAATAACTAGCCAATTGCTAGAAATGTTAAATATGACAGCAAACGAAATAAAAACTAAATTAGGGGTTTATTACTTATTTCTAGGATTAGTTACACAGAATTAGAATTGTATTTTCAATCCATCATAAGCAAAGAAGAAGCCATCAGGAAGACGCTGTTGTGCATTAGTATATAAACCTATTTGGTGAGTCAAGTGAGTTAGATAAGTTTTCTTAGCTCCAATCTTCTTACTAAATTCAATAGCTTCTGATATCAATTGATGGGAATGATGCTCACGTTCCCATCGTAAACCATTGACAACTAAGGTCTCAACACCTTCTAAATAGGAAAGTTCTGACTCTTCTATTGTTTTCATATCAGTGATATATGCCAACTTACCTATTCGATAGGCAAAGATAGGTAGCTTTCCATGCATAACATTAATCGGTACTACATCAAAGTCACCTATCCGAAAATGAGAATGAGGCTGTATAGCATGAAGCTTCAACTTTGGCACACCGGGATAAAGATGTTCCGCAAAGCAATAAGGGAAATTATGCCGTAGACCAGCACACGTGTCCTGATTGGCATAAACGTCAATATCTCCTAACTGGCAATAAGGACGGACATCATCAATACCACCAACATGGTCATAATGGATATGCGTTATCAGTAAGCCATCGATCTTACGAAAAGGTTGTGGTAGCATTTGTTGACGGAAATCAGGACCACTATCAATGATAATGCGAGTATTCTCTGTTTCCAACAAAGCAGAAGTACGTAAGCGTTTATCTCGTGGATCAGTACTTCTACAAACCTCACAATTACAACCAAGAACAGGTACTCCATTTGAAGTACCTGTACCTAAGAACGTTAAATATCTTATAGGTCCTGACATCTTCATCTCACATTTACTTCGGGATGAATCTCAATACCAAACTTCTCTTTCACATCATGCTGGATAGTCTCACAAAGGTGTACGACATCAGAACCTGTAGCACCACCAAGATTTATCAATACTAATGCTTGCTTCTCATAAACGCCAGCATGACCTAGAGCTTTACCCCTCCAACCACATTGATCAATCATCCATCCTGCAGGAATCTTTTCATGGTCATCATCAATAGTATAATGTGGCATTCCCTCATATTGTGCTGCCAATTCTAAATACTTATCCTTTGAGACTATCGGGTTCATAAAGAAACTACCAGCATTACCTATTCGTTTAGGATCAGGGAGCTTTTCATTACGAATATCAGTAATTACTTGTCTGAGTTCTGCAGCTGTTGGGTTATCTATTCCACGCTCAGCTAACGCAGCTCGTATATTGCCATAATCAAGTCTTGGCTCATAAGTCTTAGAAAGTTTATAAGTAACTGATGTAATCAAGAACTTATCACGCCACTCATGCTTAAACTTACTCTGACGATAGCTATACTCGCAATCAGCATTAGAGAAGTGACATACCTTTCCCGTTGCAATCTCTACAGCCTCAACCTCTTCTATCAAATCTTTTGCTTCTGCGCCATACGCTCCAATATTCTGAACAGCACTTGCACCGCATTCTCCTGGAATAATAGAAAGATTCTCTGCGCCATAAAGATTATGACGAACACAATAGTCTACAAAATTATCCCATACATATCCAGAGCCACAACGCACACGTCCATCCCCCAATTCTTCTATAAACGAGATACCTGAATGAAGTACTGTTCCTGCATAATCGCCCGTTAATAGAAGATTACTACCACCACCAAGTATCAATAGAGGATAATCATCATCCTCCAAAGAAAACACAACATTTTGTGCCTCCTCTACAGAGTCATATTCTACGAAGCGTCGACATTTAGCATCAATACCGAAAGTGTTATGCTTAAGTAGACTATAGTTAAACTCTATTTTCATTTTAACTTATATCGTTTTTGCGTTTTCCTTTATTTCTGTTTATAACAAGGATTTATTCTTCTTGATATCTGATGACCCTTGCCGGACTGCCGACAGCAACAGCATTAGCAGGAATGTCCTTTGTTACAACTGCTCCTGCGCCTATTACAGCATTACGACCTATCGTTACACCGGGCAGGATAATTGCTCCTCCACCAATCCACACGCCGTCTTCTATCTTGACAGGTTGGGCATAGATATTCCATCCTCCACCAGGAATCATTCGTTCTTTGGCAGTGACTGGATGCGCTGCTGTATAGATTTTCACGTCTGAAGCGATTAGAACATGATTGCCTATGTCAATACGGTTATTGTCTACAAACGTACAGTTCATATTGATAACAACCCAGTTACCCATGTGGATATTGACACCATACTCACAATGAAAATCCACATCAATATGAATCGGATCACCGACAGAGCCAAACAACTGCTCAAAAATTTTGCGTTTGCTTTCGTGGTCAGCATAGTCGCAATCGTTCAATTTGCGCAATAAGCGTTTTGTACGTAATATTATCTGCTGCAATTCTGGGTCAACAGCGTTAAAGAACTCACCATCCAAGGCTTTCTGACGTTCACTTTTCATAAGCAAAAGGGTTTAAATAGTTGGGTATATGCTTCCACTACCAATGATAGGTAGAGGGCTCTCCTGTTAGTAAGCGACTATCTTCTCCAGCCGCCACTTCTGACCATGACGTTTGAAGATGAGCTGTGTTTCTACTCCATTAGAGAGACCACGGAAAGTAAGAATCTTGCGATTCGTTTCCGTATACTTCTGACCATAGAGGATATTGTAAATCATCTCATTAGGAATCTCTGGTAAGAAGGTAGACCACTCCTCTGCTGGTATCGTACGATTTACCGTTGTAGTCTCTTCGCCATCAGGGTCTGGACCTGAGTAAGCTAATGGATTCTTTATAGCACCTGCGCCTCGTGTAGCGAAGAAGTTAGACAGAAACTTAAAGAAAGAGGCATTATAGCTATCCTTGAACAATATGTTACGAATCTCATTCAATCTCCATTTACCTTCTTGATGATCGAACCAATATTGCTCGATAGTGCCCTTCTTCAAATGAATCTTCTCAACGATAACACTATCCAAATCAGTTGACTTCGGATACTTCATCTGCTCTTCGTTATCAAATACCAATGTATAATAACCTTGAGGACGGAAGAAGTGATCTGTCTTCCATTGACCTTTCTGCAATTCAACTTTCTTACTTCTTGTTATAACTGGCAATGGGAAGTTAATACGACTACGTTGCAACTTCTTATTTGCAATGAAGTTGAAGAAGAAATCATCAAATAGTTGGTCAGCTGCTTTAGGCATTGGCGTTGAAGCTATCACCTCTGTCGCTGAATCAACATTGTCGATCGTGTCACTGTCGACCTCCGTAGATTCAGTGTTTGTACTATCAGTCGATTCTACCTTTTTGTTAGAACAACCTGTGCCTACAGTAAGCATTGCCACGCAGACAACTACAACAAGTAAAAATACCTTTCTCATATTCTCTTTTATTCGTCTCAAATTTCTTGCAAAAGTACGATATTAATTTCTAATAAGACAGGAAAAACCTAAATTTATAATTAGGTAATTTCTCCGTTCCGATTATAAATCGTACCTTTGCAGGAAAATAATCAAGAACTATGTTATTAGACAAGATAGAAGAACTTCTCAAGGAAGTGAGCACACTCACGGCAAAGAGTGCCGATGACGTAGAACAACTCCGTTTGAAATACCTTAGTAAGAAAGGTGAAATCAACGCATTGATGGGAGAGTTCCGTAATGTGGCAGCCGACCAGAAGAAGGTTGTCGGCATGAAGATTAATGAACTTAAGCAGAGTGCACAGAACAAGATTAACGAACTCAAGGATCAGCTTGAAACAAGTGAGGCACAGAGTGATGATATTGATTTGACTCGTACTGCTTATCCTATTAACCTCGGTACACGTCATCCTTTGACGCTTGTGAAGAACGAGATTATTGATATCTTTGCTCGTATGGGTTTCACACTCTATCAGGGTCCAGAGATTGATGACGATCAGCACGTTTTTACTATGCTTAACTTCGCTGCAGACCACCCTGCACGTGATATGCAAGATACCTTCTTCATTGAGCGTAGCAATACGATGGACGTTACGAAGAACGTGCTTCTCCGTAGCCATACTTCTAATGATGAGGCGCACTATATGTCGACACACGAACCTCCAATTCGCGTGCTTTGTCCAGGACGTGTGTATCGTAATGAGGCTATTTCGGCTCGTGCACACTGCTTCTTCCATCAGGTTGAGGGTCTTTATGTTGATAAGAATGTTAGCTTTACCGACCTAAAGCAGGTGCTTCTCACCTTTGCGCGTGAGATGTTCGGTGCTGAGACTAAGATTCGTCTTCGTCCAAGTTACTTCCCATTCACTGAGCCAAGCGCAGAGATGGATATCAGCTGTAACATCTGTGGCGGTGAGGGCTGTGGTTTCTGTAAGCACACTGGCTGGGTAGAAATTCTTGGTTGTGGTATGGTTGACCCACACGACCTTGAGGCTTGCGGTATTGATTCAAGCGTATATACAGGTTATGCTTTCGGTATGGGCGTTGAGCGTATCGCTAACCTTAAGTACCGTGTTAGCGACCTCCGCCTCTTCTCAGAGAACGATACCCGTTTCTTGAGAGAGTTCGAAGGCGCATAAGCTGCAACCTATCAGAATATGATAAAACGGATATAAGAGGATGTGTCAGCACATCCTCTTTTTTTATTTCAGCCTATTTGCCATCATGTTCTCCCAAGACATATAGCTTATTTCTCCCTTTCCCGATGTTCTTAATCTTTCCCTCTTCCTCCAATCGTGCCGCAATACGATAAGCATTTGCCTGCGAAAGATTAAGGCTAAGGCGCAAATCGTCAACAGAGAAGAAAGGTCTATCAGTCCCCAACCTTGCGATAGCTTTATCAATCTCCTTATAGGTTGGGATAGAGGAAACGCCATCCCGATAAGTAACATTCTCAAACTCGGCATGAAGGAACGTCTCCATCATTTCCGTATCAGGGCGAAACTTAACCGTCCGAACCTCTGGCCTCCGCAAACGAAAATGTCCAGAACGCGGATCTTGATGCAGCTCCCCCTTCACAGCAAGACTGAAGTAACCTAATCCCGGCAAATGAACGACATTTCCCGACATCAGTTGAGAGGAAATTTCATCCCTCAATGCAGCAATTGCGGCAATGACATCGGCATGCGTAAGTGACGTTGCCCCTTGAATACTCCGACCTATGCGGTCAATTCCTACAACTTGATTCTCAATGGTAACTGCCCTGTATTCTGAACGAGTAGAGAAGTGCCCATGATACTTTAATAGCTTGTACTTTACACTCATATACGGTTTCCGTTTTAAATTTATACTGTTCGCGTTATATTTCTGTGCGTATTGCGTCTTTGCGCAATGCGTATATTTTTGTATTATCTAAGCGTGATAATTAATTATCAGACTTAGATAAAGTATTATCACGCTTAGATAATTAATTATCAGACTTAGATAATATAATTTGATACGTATAAAAGTAATGTAGAGTCGGTAAAAAACAAAAGAGAGACAGGGAAAAATGAAATGCAATACGTATACATTTCTTTTTCCCTGCTTATGCCTTTATGGAAGTGTTAGCTTTGTCTTTATTCTTTAGGCATAGGAGTGCATGCCCCCAAGGATATAATTTACACCGAAGTAAGTCATGAGGATGCTTAGGAAAGCTACGAGCATGAAGAGATGATACTGCCGAGGTTGGCGCAATGCTTGTAAGCTGGCAGTGTGCAAAGGAATGGCATAAATCATAAGGGTGATGAGTGCCCACGTCTCCTTTGGATCCCAGCCCCAATAGGTTCCCCAGCTGATGTTTGCCCATATTGCTCCGATGAATATTCCGAGTCCGAGCGTTGTTATGGCTGGATAGAGGAATATTTGTGAGAGGTTGGTCAGTTGTCGGTTTATCTGAATGATGCTTGCTTTCTTGCTTCGGTATGTGCAGAAGTAGGCAATGGCACTGATGAAAGTGAGGGAGAGTAGGGCGTAGGATATCATAATGATACTCACGTGTATGCTTAGCAACGGACTGTTCAGCACGGGCATGCGAGGCGTAATGCTTGGATCCATTTCCCCGAGATGGCTGACGAGGAGCATAAAGCCGCTCATGAGTAGTCCGAAGGTGGTCATCAGTTGCATTTTATGGGTTGTGAGGATTGAGACAATCATGATGAGCCATGCGAGTAGAAGCATTGTCTCGTACCCGTTTGCGATAGGGATTGTCCCGTTGATAATCCATCTTAAAGCTAAGGTGAATGTGAGTATGAGCCATGATAAGCCCATGAGATAAGTAAAGAATTGGTATGTTTTCCTTTTGGTTAGGAAGATAACGGATAGCATACCTAAGGTGAGGTTGACAATGAAGAGAATGGTTGCGAACGGGAATGCATTATAGATGTTCTCTGCTTTTATCTCGGTTGGAGAGGGAATCGTATTGCCGCCGTATGTGTATTGATACTTCTGTAACTTCTGTGCAAGTTCGTTTAGCATCCCCGTGTTCCCTTGGTTTGCTAATTGTCCTGCCAAGGAAAGTATGCTGTGGATATATTGTTGTTGTGCCTTGGGCATTGTCTGGGGCATTCGGTCGGTGGGTGCAAACCAATCTATGTCTCCTTTATTCGATGTATAAGGAAATATCTTGAGCGTTTTGCCTTGCATTAGATCCATTAATAACATCATCTTGTCATCAGTGTCAAGGAGCTGTTTGGCAACGGCATCGTCCTGCTGGTTCTGTGCGTCTTGAAGATATGGACCGAGGATATAACCTTGTTGTCCGAAAAGACTTATGGGTGAGATGTATTCATCTAATCCTAACTTCTCACGCAATTCGCTACCTTTCATCTTGAGTATCGGCTCTCTCATCCATTCCTTACCCCAGAACATGAAGCCAGTTAGTACTTGGCAGGGAGTGAAGTCCTTGTAATTCTTTTTACCATATAGTTTCTTTGTGAAGTCAATGGCGTAGGTTTGCATTGGACAGATACGACCATTATAAACAATAAGAACCTTTCCGAACTCATCTGCAGTCTCACGTGTTAATGAAGGTTGTGCACTGAGAGGTGATGTTCCTGCTAGAAGTAGTAAGAGTAACACAATGGCTTTACCACTATTACTACGAAGTAATCGACGGAAGTTCCCTTTAGGTTCGATGAGCATGGCAATGAGTCCAAGGAAGAGTAGGGCATAACCTATATATGTTATGGGGATTCCGTATGGATCAGAATTGACAGCTAAGTATGAACCTTTCATATCTTCATCGAAACTGCTTTGATAAAGACGTGTGCCATAGCCTGAATATATCTTGTTCATAGATACCTGATATTCTTCTTTCCTTTCACCTTTTATTATAGTAATCACAGAAGCATAATCCATTGCAGCCATATTACCTGCGTGATATGTAATATTGAATCTATTTAGAACAACTGAGAAAGGTAATTGTGCCTTATTACCATCTTTTGTTATATATGTACTTACGGGCTTTCCTTGTCTTAGATGTATCATTCCTTTATGTGCTGTTAGATGAGTGAGTAAAGCGCCAAGGAGGATGACAACAAATGATAAATGTAACAAGACGATGATAGGGCGGTGCATCTTTCGCTTTATGAAGTAAACGATTCCCGCAGCAATCCCTATTGCCCATAATAGGCAGAACCACCAAGAACAGAAGATATTATCCGATACGTAATCAAGACTTGTGTATTTCCCAATGACTGTGCCTATCGCCATTATAGCGATAATGAGTATATACACAATCTCAAGTAATCTTTTTGTTCGCATTATAGTAAGATAAAAGAAGACGGAATTCTTCTGCGAATCCCATCTTCTTCTTATGAATGTTTTGTTAATTGCTGTTCATTTAGATAGAGCGTATAAACTTAACTACGGCGTCTCTATCCTTCTTTGGTAAGTTATAGAACTTGAAGGCTGCCTTATAAGCCTGACTGTTCTTGCTGTATGCATGCCACATGATTGCCTCAATCTCATTACGAGCACGAGCATCATGCAAGCGATCTTCTGCACCAGAGTTAATCAATGAAAGACCTCTGCCCCAAAGCGGAGTAGTGCGGCACCAAGATCCGTGGATATCGTTCTTCATATCGAGCTTATGCTGGATGAAGTCGGAGTATGGATAGATCTTCTGATTTGCATACTTAGGCAACTGTTTGTTACCAAGGATCACAGAAGAACCATGATTATCAGCACCTGTTGTCCAAGAAGCCTTGTGACAATGAGCACAACCTAACTCACCAGTGAAGAGTTCCTTTCCACGCTGTACGTCCTTATCATTTAAGTTTCTTGCGCGAGGAACGGCAATACCTCTGTGCCAAACCATAAACGCATGATAAGCCTCATCACTCACTTCTGGCTTGAAGTTATAATAAGGGTTGTTGTAAAGGTTCACGTTATCGTTTGGAGAGAGCAGATATGCAACGGCTTTCTTGATTCCCTCACGTGTACCATCGTTGTAATAAGGATGAACGTAAGAGTTAGGATCGCTACCATGCTGTTGGATGTAACTAATCACGTTCTCGTTCTCTGACATTGCTTTAGCCCATGGCTCTGTAGAACAAATGTGCTTGATATCTGAACGAAGAACATTCAACTCGTCCCAAAGAGCTACGTCGTTCTCAAGGCAACCATCAAGCAAATCATAGTTGAAACGCTTTACGAACTTATTGCCAAAGGCATCTTCTGCCCAAGCATCAGCTTTTAATTGCTTTGTGGCGTTATCGAAGAACTCTGGGTTTAACTCTATGTGCTGTCCTTCTGCCTTGTATTGCTTCTCCAGATCTTCGTTAGAAATAGCATCAATCAAACCGAGACCTTGGAAGTTACAAGATGCTATCAAACGTACTTCATAGTTGCTTGGCTTAGGGTCAGTATTGAATGCAGACTGTGGAATAGAAACAGATGGATAGCGTAGATTGAACTTCTCACCATCAGGGAACTGCATTGGTAGTCCACTTGGCATAGAAGTTACGTCGTGCCATGTAATCTGTATCTGATTTGGATCAACTGGAGGTAAGAAAGGCTCAACAGCTTGCAACATTGTGAAAGTTGTGAGCTGATTGATAGGAGTACCATTGTTACTGCCTGGCGCATCAGGTGTATAAACAGAAACGATGTAACCATTGCCCTTAACTGGATCCATGTTGTTGCGACTGTGTCCGTGAGCATAACCACCAGAGTGACAGTACTCGCATGAACGACGTGAAGCTACTGGTCCCCAACCTTTGTAAGGCTCGGTGCTTAATGTGTATTTTGCACTTGCCATCATATCACCTTGGTTGAAGAGATCGGTCAGACCTTGTTCGTCAATAGCAGGTGTATTATCCTCATAACCACCGGCAGCAGTGTTCTCTGTTGTTCCGAGTTTACCACCTGGATACCACTCATTAGCAGAGAAGTTACCTACTGCCTGACCAATGTATTTGGTTTCTGGCTCTTGAGGTTTCTGTGGTTTGTCTGGCGTAACATTGTCGTCAGAGCAAGCAGCAAATGAACATAATAGTGCTCCTGCAAGTAAGAATTTGCTATAGCTGTTGTGTCTCATAATGTTTTTAAATCTATTATTTAATGAGACGTAAGGTTGTATGAAAGAACATACAACCTTGTTGTCTCTTTCTTTTCTTATAAGATATTGCTGATTGGACAGGCTTGTCCAACTAATTGGACAAGTTAGTCCAACGAGTTGGACACGTTAGTCCAATGAATTGGACACGTTTGTCCAATCACTTGGACTAATTAGTCCAATTCGATAGTCCTTATAGGAAGATGATACTTGGTAAATAATATATTGGGTGCTACTTCACCTTTTCTCCGTTTGATCATCTTTAATACCATGCGGCAATGCCCGTCTTTACTTATCTGTCTGTTGGTTAATCCATGTACCAGCTTCATTGAGTGCCTGATTCAAGGCTTCAACTTTATCGATACAGTTCTTAACCTGTGCATGACCTGGATTGTCAATGAAAGCAATACCGCTCTTCTTAGCTGTTTCAAGTGCACTGATAGCCTCTTTGAGAGCGTTATTCAAGTCATTGTACTTAGGATAATTGTTGTTCTTCAAGAAATTCATGATAGAGTTCTGTGCAGGAGTAGAGATTGTCTCTGTGCCACGAGCACCATACAATGTATTCTTGATAGAGTAGATATTGTCTTGATAATCCTGGAATGAACGCTTGCTGTAAGGTGACTCAATATAGTTAGCTGCATCGTCTGCTGTACCAGTACCTGTAGCCTTGCGATACGCCTGACCAAGTTTCTGAGAAGCAACCTCTTCGCAGATGTTTACGCAACCACCAATGAAGATGTTGTTCAGAGTCTCGTGCCATGTTGTGAAGTAGCCCTTATCTGTTGTTGCGAAGTTTGAATAGTCACGATAAGGAATCAACTTTGGTGATAGACCTTGGTAACGTGTTCCGTTGACTACCCACATTGCGTTAGCAAGCTGGTTCAAATGTGATGTTGGAATACTTGTACCTAACCAGCTATATTCCAAAAGATAAGTCATATTGCGGAGGTCACCAGCTACAGCTGCTGCAAAGGCTGCTTCGTTTACAGTACTTACACTTGTAAGCCCCTGCTCTGTTTCTTTCTCTGCATTGAAATCAGCTACTGTGCGATTCTTACCATTGCGGAACAGAACAAACTCCAAGCCGTGGAAGCCTAATACAGAGTCAAATTTACCATTGTTGTCATAAACATACTTGGTTGGATTCTCGCCATTAATACCTGCGATAACATCTGCATTATTTAAAGCCTTTGTCAACTGGTCGTGGTCAAGTGGCCATGAGTCAATGTGTGGGTCAATCTCATTGTCTGAAGCAGCACCATAAAGGAATGCCTCACTCTGTTCCCAGTCTTTACGCGCACCTTTGAAAGCCTCACAAGCTGCATCAATATCACCCTGAGTCAAAGTACCTGCTTTACGCTTCTGATAAAGATTTTGGCAAGCCTTATAAAGAATATCAGACTTCTTTGCCAAGTCTAAATATGTAGGTTTAACAACTTCATCAATGTAGTTTGCAACAACCTTACCCATCTCTGTTTTATTAGCGTTTTCTCTACTTTCGCTTGCAGCCTGGCTTAAAGCAGATTGCTGTTCAGGTGTGAGAATTGTTGTGTTAATAGGTTCATCATCATCACTACTACATGATACGAAGCCTGTTGCTAATGTCCCTGCAAGGAGGAACATTGCGAGTTTTGTTACTTTCTTCATTACAATCTTTATTTAATGATAGTTTATAATATTTGTTTTCTCTTATAGGAAGAAGCCCTCGTAGGCTATACCGATATTGATAGCAGGCTCATCGTTATATCCTTTCTTTAGATTGCGATAGTTGTATTCTGCCTTGATAGCAATCTGTGGGATAGGGTAGTAGTTGATACCTGTTGCAAGGATGGTTCTGTTAGTCCACTGCTTTGTTGTAGCGTGAATATAAGAGTCATAATGCTCAATGTGACCGAAAATATAGAGCTTCTGGTTATCGGCACGCATCTTATTAATTTGAGAGAAGATGTCGTAACCTACTTCAAACATCATTGCCATAGCATGACTACCGAAGTATTTACCATTCCCCGACTCGTATGGCTTAACATATTGAACATTAGGGTATGAAAGCTGTGTAATCTCTTTTGCATTGCTAACGTAACCGTAATCGATGTTACCTCTTGCAATCCAGTTGTATTTATTATAGGTGAAGTCTAAGCTACCAAGATAGACGTTACCTTTAATCTTCTTCTTTGCACCCTTCTCGCTATCGTGTGGTACGTTGTTGTGCATAGCCTGACCAACATAGCCACTAACACCAATACGAAGACCAGGAATAGTATGATTGTCTACACGTGCAAGGAAACCATACTTATTAGCGACCTCGAACTCAAAAGGACTTGATGTACCTTTCTGTATCCAGTTAGCACGGCTGAAGTGATAAGCGTCCAATCCTGCTATCATCTGTGCTACATAACTGAAGTCACCTTTACGTCCCCAAAATGAAATACCAGTTTGATGCCAAGTACTTGGAAGAATTGTGTTTTCCCCTTCAGGACGATATACTGTAAAGAAGTTTAATGGCTCATGATGTGCATTCACTAAACCAAATGGAACTACGATATGACCAGCACGGATGTTGAAAGCTTTCCCGAATGATTTTTGTAACCAGAACTGTTCCAGCTCTACTTCTCCACCTTTCTCTGTCTCGTGCTCAAACTCAATCGCTTCATCGGCTTCATATTCAATGGCAGAACCAGAGCCACCATGTTCGAACTCGATTTCGCTACCCATAGACCAACCTTTACCGAAGTCGTAACCAAGATAGATAACAGCATGTGGAATGTCAAATCGTCCGTGGCTAGGGTCTTTCTTATAAAGGTTAGGAGTTGTATAACGATTGCCGTTATCACTATAGAAGTTGCGTGAGTAAGCAGCTTCTCCATAACCACCAAGACTTAGTTTGTTTCCTTTGGCGTGATTCATTACAGAGTCGGCAGCGTTAACTTGTGCTTGTGCAGTAGTCGTTCCTGCTAAAAGTGCGCCGAAGATAATCCTGAAAGCAAAATTATTCATTGAGTTCTTGTCTATTATATAATTATTATTTGTGTGCAAAGTTACTTCCTTTCGTTAAATAAGACAATACCTATATTTATTGAAATTTCATCTATTTTAGTGTTACTTTAGTCCCTATAATTCTTTTGTTGAATCACAATAAATAGGTATTGTTGTCTTTGTTTCAGTCTCATCTATTAAATAGAGTGCATTCATAATCTCATAAGTATATGCTTCTTATAATGTGAGGTAACGCCCTTTTCTTTCATAGAAGAGGCTTTTCTCATTAGAAAGGGAGCATCTCTTGTGTTGTCATGTGTGTATATCTGTATTTGAGTAGATAATTTCATCATAGATACAAGACTTTTTATTGCTTATAAATGTGAGGTTATCTGTTAGTACTTTTGTTGTGATGAGTGATAAAATAACCATTTGTTTTATGTTAATTTCTACTTTAGAGGGGTTGCTGTTACTTGTAAATACTAATAAATGAAGATATTATATCAAATACTTAAAGATTATTATTGTGTTATTGAACTTTTTTTTGTTATTTTGCATGCGATATTATTACGGAAAGACAAGATGAAGAATCAAAAGATGTATGAGCCCGATGATAAGATGATAAACCTTATCAGAGACAACTACAGTCTATTGCAGAGTCTAGGTTGTTTTGGCATTAGTTTGGGCTTTGGAGATAAGACTGTAAGAGAAGTTTGCAATGACCAAAATGTTGATACTTATACATTCTTGTCAGTTGTTAATTTTTCTATCAATGGATATAAAGGCTTTGATGATATTGACAGGTTGTCTATACCAACACTTATGCAGTATCTTAAGGCAAGCCACACTTATTATCTTGACTATGAGTTACCTTTCATACGAAAAGAGTTGACGGCTGCATTGGACGAGAATGATAATCTTGCTCGCCTCATACTCCGTCTTTATGATGAGTATGCTCATTCTATTCGTAACCACATGCAATACGAAGAAAAGAATGTGTTTCCTTATGTTGACTCCTTATTAAAAGGTGAGACTAATGACACATACGATGTAGAAACCTATTCAAAACATCATAGCCAGACGGATGTTAAGTTGCGCGAATTGAAGAGTATTATTATTAAGTACCTCCCTTCTGATTCCCATCATAACAATCGTCTCACCGCCACCTTATATGATATATATAATTGTGAGGAATGGCTTAATCAACATGCAAGGGTTGAAGAGGAAATATTCATTCCTGTTATCAGACGTTTAGAGCAGAAGAGTAAACAAAATGATGTTAGTGTAAAGATCTCTAACATGATTACACAGAACCCAGAATCGAATGAAGTTCTTAGTGATAGAGAGAAAGATGTAATCGTTTCCGTTGCACAAGGAATGACAAATAAAGAAATCGCCAATCACCTTTGTATATCAACGAATACGGTAATTACACATCGTCGGAATATTGCGCGGAAGTTACAGATCCATTCTCCTGCAGGTTTAACTATATATGCTATTGTCAATAACTTGGTTGATATAAGTAGTGTGAAATTGTAATTGTCCGCAAAGGGAGAGTTTAGAGTTTCTTCTAATTAGTCTTTCCTAAAATTAATTTTCATCTTTGTCTGTGCGTATGGAGAATGTAGAAATAAAGAAGATGAGCCGCCCCAAGATGGCTATTGTAGACCCTAATACACTTGCTGTTTTAGGGTTGAAACAGATATTACAGAATGTAATACCAATTATGTCTGTAGAAACCTTTTCTTCATTCCAAGCGTTTAAGGAGGCTCAACCAGATACTTTCTATCATTATTTCGTAGCGCAAGTAATTGTGTTAGAAAATAGGCAGTTCTTCTCTCAGCGTATACATAAAACCATTGTCTTGACAATTACAAAGAATCCAAACTCTCAGTTGTCAGGCTTCCATAGCTTTTGTATTAATGTTCCCGAAGAGGAACTTGTAAAAGCTATTCTGAAGATAGAACAATACGGTCACTCGGGCGGAAAGAACTTACCAGAGTTGCCACAGATCTTGAAGAATAAGATATTGAGCAATCGTGAGATAGAAGTTCTATCCTTAATCGTTCAAGGAATGATTAATAAGGAAATTGCCGAAAAGCTTAATATAAGCCTGACAACGGTTATCACGCACCGAAAGAATATCATGGATAAGTTAGGTATGAAGAGCGTCTCCGCATTGACCATCTATGCCGTTATGCATGGTTATGTTGACATTAATAAGATATAAATTTATAAGTACCGATTTATTAAAGACAAGACCTCTCCTCAAGATCTTGTCTTTTTAGTGGTCTTACGGAATAGTGTAATATACCTTATCTTATTATAAGAAAGGCGACAGAAGATGTGCGAACCATCCTCTAAAGCGTTGCCAAGGAGTTCGCCATTGTTTCCAAAGTTTCTCTGTTAGCTTGAAACTATCTTTCTTCTGATTCTCAAAGAGAGTATCCAATTCATGGGTTGTACATTTATCAACGATAACTGCATTCTCCTCTCTGTCCCACCTAAGACTCCGCGAGTTGAGGTTTGCAGAACCAACAGTACAGAATTGTCCGTCTACTGTGATAATCTTTGTATGATGAAATCCTGCCTTGTATAACCATATCGTACAGCCTTCTTTCATCAACTGATGAGCATTATAGAATCCGCAATCTGGTGTTAATGGTATATCGCTCCTTACACTCAACAATATCTCAACTTTCACACCTCGCTTTACTGCCTTACGCAGAGCTTTCTTCAGAGTTGGACTTAACGTGAAGTAAGGATTGATGATTTTTATACTATCCTTTGCGTCATTGATGGCGTTAACATAGAAGTAACGGATAATATCTTTGCTGACTTGTGGCTCTCGATTGATGATACCAACCATCTTCTTACCAGCGCTTTTGCAAGTGTCCGGTTTTAATCCTTTGATATAGTCAGCATTCGATATACCGCGATAATATTTTGCACCATGCACCTGTTTCGTAGAGACAAGATACCACATTCTTAGAAAGATATTCTGTAAAGTGTTTACCTCATCGCCTTCTATTCTACAGTGCATATCGTGCCATGAGCCAACGGCCTTCGTACCTTTTATATAATAGTCAGCCACGTTCATTCCACCTGTATATGCTATCTTACCATCAATGATAACAATCTTTCGGTGGTCACGATTGAAGATATCATGTATCCAAGGGAACTCTATAGGCTTAAACTCATATATCTCTATTCCTTTCTTGCGGATAGCCCTTAAGGTACTTTTCTTCATGGGTCGGTTATTACTTGCATTCCCAAACCCATCAAATATAGCCCTCACTTCAACGCCTTGTTTCACCTTCTTCTCTAAATGGCGTATGAGTTCATCATTGATTGAATCGTTACGAAAGTTGAAGTATTCTAAGTGAATGCTCGAACGTGCTTGGTCTATTGCTTTGAACAAGTCATCGAACTTCTCCTGACCAGTACAAAGAAGGGTGACCGAGTTGTTATGTGAAAAGCTTATTCCTTTGTGACGTAATTGGCATACAAGCATTGAGTCAGCTCTCTCATCCTTATTTGCTAATTCCTTGCCATTATCTTTATACTCAATGGTCTTAGCCGTTAGGTGATAAGGAAAGAGTAGGGCAATGAATGTACAAACGCAAGTAATGATGGGCTTTATATACGTTTCTTGTTTCCTTTTTGTCATTTTCTTGTAGGAATACTCCTTTCTTGGTATGAACTCAATGAGAATATAAGGTGTTAAATCATACAACTATAATGATCGACAACTCCCAGAAGATTCTTTTCTTCATCACATACTAAGACTGTATGTACTTTATGCCGATGCATAATCTGTTGTATTTCTGTAATCTTAATGTTGGGAAGAACCATCTTAGGCTCTGTTGTCATAATATCATTGACTGTATGGTTAAAGAACTCTGCTTGCCATCTTTCCATAGCCCGTCGGATGTCGCCATCTGTAATAAGCCCTGCGATTTTCTTTCCAGATAAAGCTATTCCCAAGCCCAGTTTCCCCTTGCTAACATGGATGATTGCTTCGCCTAAGTGCATCTCTTTAGGGATAATAGGCAAGTTCTCAGATATCATGACATCTTGTGCCGTTGTCAATAATCGTTTACCAAGCTCTCCTCCTGGATGGAATTGAGCGAAGTCCTGCGGTCTAAAGTCTCTTACACGCATCAAAGCCACAGCAAGAGCGTCGCCCATAACCAAAGCGGCTGTTGTTGAACTTGTTGGTGCAAGGTTTAGCGGGCACGCTTCTTTCTCAACCCAAACCTTTAGATGGGCTGTGGAGTATTTAGCTAGAAGTGAATGGGGATTCGCACTCATTCCTATGATTGGAATATTCATGTGAAGAACCATTGGTATAAAGCGAAGTAACTCATCAGTCTGACCAGAGTTAGACAATGCCAGCACGACATCATCTTCTTTCATTACACCTAAGTCACCATGATATACATCCAATGGGTTAACGAAGAAAGCAGGTGTACCTGTAGAAGAAAGGGTTGCAGCTATCTTCGCTCCAATATTTCCGCTCTTACCAACTCCTGTCACAATAACTTTCCCTGTACAATGATACATCAAGTCGACAGCTTTCTCAAAGTTATCATCAAGTTGATTGATAAGATTGATTGTCGCATCAGCTTCTTCTTTTATACATTGTATAGCGTAGTCTCTTACATGTGTTAATCTTTCTTCTGCTCCAATCATATTAGCTTGCTAATTAATTCGTCTAACTTATTTAACTCTAGCATGTTGGCTGCATCGGATAACCCTTGGTCTGGCGTTGGATGCACTTCAAAGAAATAACCTGTAGCACCAAAAGCCTTAGCTGCTAATGCCATAGAAGGAACAAACTTTCGATCGCCGATTGTCTTCCCGTCTCCTGCGCTAGGACGTTGCACGCTATGCGTGCAATCCATGATAACATTCGGAACAATCTCCTTCATATCTGCAATGTTACGGAAGTCTACAACTAGATTGTTGTAACCAAAGCAGTTACCTCGTTCTGTAAGCCAGATCTCTTTTGCACCGCTTTCTAAGCATTTCTGCACGGGATATTTCATGTCTCGTCCACTCAAGAATTGTGCTTTCTTGATGTTTACAATTCTCCCCGTCTTTGCCGCAGCTACTAACAAATCGGTTTGTCTACAAAGGAAGGCAGGAATCTGAATAATATCAACCACTTCGCCTACAGGTTCTGCTTGATAGCTCTCATGAATATCAGTAAGTAATCTCAAGCCATACTTCTGTTTAATATCATAAAGCATATTAAGCCCTTCCTGCATTCCTGGACCGCGAAAAGAGTTGATACTTGTGCGGTTAGCTTTATCAAAGCTAGCCTTGAAAATAATATTAATATTGTACTTCTCATTAAGCCTAACCAACTCTTCTGCAACAATACAGAGGAGTTCCGGGCTCTCAATTACGCAGGGACCTGCAATGAAAGTGGGTTTATTGATCATAATTCGATAGGACTACTCCTGTTGTGTTATTTAATTGATATATCCTTATCAAGAGCTGTGCAAAGGTATATATAATAAGGTTAACGCACAAGGTTTTAACCTTTGTTTACGTAAATGTATCAAAACTTATTGATAAAGTTTGGTGTTTTCAATTAAAACGCTTTACCTTTGCAGCGGTTTTAAATCATTATGTGCCCCCGCATGCGGGGCATAATTACAGGTAGAAAGATTATTAATTTAGTATTAACAATTAAAACTTTTAAGATGAAAAAGATTTTGATGACACTTGCTGTAGCCTTTGTTGCTATAGCTGCTAATGCCCAGGTTTATGTTGGTGGTGGTGTAGGTATTGGTTCTTCAAAGGAAGGTTCTCATGATGCAGTAACTACTTACAAGGTATTGCCTGAAATCGGTTACAATGTTAACAAAGATGTTGCTATCGGTACTGTAATTGGTTGGGGTAAGGGTGCTCCTACAGAGATTGAGCAGGAAAACCTCCGTAATTACATCACCGTACAGCCTTACGTTCGTTACACATTTGTACACACTAAGTACGTTAACGCTTTCGTTGATGGTAGTTTGGGTTATACACACTATCATGGCAAGATTAACGCATGGTCAGCAGGTTTGAAGCCAGGTATCGCTGTAAACCTCAACAAGAAGGTTAGCTTCGTTGCTCACGTAGGTTTCGCTGGTTGGCAGTCAATTAAGGTAAAGGGCGCATCTAAGGACAGCCACGCATGGGGTGCAAACCTTGATGGTAATCATATTACTTTCGGTGCTTATTACAACTTCTAAGGAATCGTCCTTAGATAGAAGATAAAGAGAGGAGGGTGTGTCAAAATTGATACATCCTCTTTTTACTCGCCCTTTACCTTGTCTAC
>ERZ772945.943-NODE-943-length-21742-cov-21.672661_pt1 | contig 21742 bp, 15 predicted proteins | sample MGYA00511681_ERZ772945 | MGnify/ENA primary metagenome ERZ772945 (study PRJEB29015, sample SAMEA2737943) | human oral metagenome | biome: human oral; feature: human-associated habitat; material: dental | place: China | collected 2143 ...
GCCATGGTGAGATCCGAGACTCCCGGATGGAATCTCTAGGCGTGAAAAATCGCAAAGTTGAGCCGTCAAACCATTAGCTGGGAATCGTAAAAATCAGCCAGGTTTCCGAGCCACCCCAACGCGAACCCAAGCTAACGCTCGGGCCGGGGAAATGGCGGAAAACTACAACGCCGGGAATCCGGCCTCCTCAACCTCACGCAGGGCAACCAGGTGAAGCCGGCTCGCCCCAACCCAAACACCCAGCTTGAGCGTTAGCTGGGAAACCTCCCTAAGGCAGGCTAAAACCGGGCCAAATCGACGGAAACCAAGCTAACGCAGGAGGCCCCGGGAGGCGGGAGGCGAGGGATCCCGTGGGAGAGGTGAAGGGGCTGGTGCCGGGAGGTGGCGTCGAAAAGCGGGCGGGGGTTAGCCCAAAACCGGCACCAAATACACGGCAACACCTATACAAGCCAGCCACGCCACGGCCAAAATTTGCAGGGTCCGGTCGCTCAACGCCAACTCGTCGGGGGCGCCACCGGCACCGCGGTCAACATCCGCCGCATAGCGAAGAATCGCAACCGTGAACGGCACCATGGACACCTGATACCACACGGCTGCGGTACCAGCGGCCTGGCGGGCCATCTCGAAACCCCATAGGGCGTAGGCGATCACCACGGAGGTGGCGGCCAAAGTCCACACAAACCGCAGGTACGTGACGGTATACCCCTCTAGAGCCTTGCGGATCTTCGCGCCAGACTCCTGCGCCAACAGGATTTCGGCGTACCGCTTGCCTGCGGCCATGAACAGGGAACCGAACGCGGCCACCAACAGGAACCACTGCGACAGATAGATGCCCGCGGCCACACCGCCAGCCATGGCACGCAGCATAAACCCGGAGCTCACCAGGGCAATATCAATCACCGGCTGGTGCTTCCACCCGAAGCAATAGCCCAGCTGCAACACGATATACACCACCATCACGATCACCAGCCCATGGCCGGATGACGCAAGATAGCTCACCACCACTGCAGCAAGAATCAGGACCACTGCCAGCACATACGCCAGCTTCTGGGGCAGCATCCCGGAGGCGATAGGCCTAAACCGCTTCGTGGGGTGCGCCCGGTCGGCCTCAATGTCGCGGGCATCGTTAATGAGGTAAATGGAAGATGCCGCGAAGCAGAAAGCCACAAAGGCAATGGCAACGTCCACAAGTGTGCTGGTGTTGAAGAGTTTAGCTGCGCCGGCGGAAAGCGGCGCCGCCAGGACCAGCACGTTCTTCACCCATTGTTTGGGGCGCAGGCCTTTGATAATGGCGTCTACTAGATTTTTGGGCGGTTTTTTCCCGTGGGTGTCATCGGCTGACTCCGCCGCCGGGGTTGCCGGAGTTGCCGGGGGTTGCGCCGCGTCGTCAACGGCGACTTCAGCAGCCCCTGCCTCGGCCACCTCGGACCCTGCCTCAGCCTCGGGCAGCGACCCGGCCTGTGTGTCAGCCTCTGATTCTGACTTCTCTGGCTTCTCGCTCATGAGCTATCCTTCTTTCCGTTGCGCCCCGCGAACCCCACATTGGCCGTGACCGGCAACTTTCCGGTCGATAACCTGCGCGGTTACGGCCCCCACGATTGCGCCGGCCAGCACATCGGTGGGGTAATGAACACCAAGTACCATACGGGATAGCATCATCACTGGCACCCCGAGCAGCGGCAACGGATTCCTGGTGATTTTCGCCAACGTCACGAGCGCAGCCGTGGTCGATGTCGCATGTGAGCTGGGGAAACTCAGCTCGCTGGGGGTTCCTACGCCCACTTGAATGCGGGGATCGTGCGGCCGTTTCCGTCGCACAATTCGCTTGACGACGACACTTAGTGCGTGGCTCACAAACGCCGCCGCCATCAGTTTGAACCACCGGCCGCGATGGTTTTTATCCACCAACGCCCCGATAAATCCCAATCCCAACCACCCCAAGGAGTGCTCCCCAAAGTGGCTTAAACCGCGAGCAATGCGGAGGATGCCGGGTGTCGCCAAGCGGTCTTGGAGGGACACCAGGATGTCAGACTCGTTTTTCACTAATCGCTATTCTTTCTCACTCAGCTTTTTTGGTTTAGCTTTTCCGGTTTCGCTGTTGCGGCTTTTCCCGATCCAGCTTTTTCTGGTTCAAAGATTTTCGCCCAACTTTCCCGGCTCACCAAATCAGGGTGGGCTGCCCGGTATTGTACCCGCAGCACTTCGAAGCGTTCTTGGAGTTGCTTGTGGAGGGCCCGGGTCTGCTTGAAAAGGTCTTTGGCCTGGGCCAGGTCGCGTTTCCGGAAGACCACTCCCCGACCGTCGGCGGTGGCCACGGTGGCGCCGTCAACCCGCGAGAGGGAGAACCATCGGGCCTCGATCGGGGCGAGGTTGGCTTGGGGAACCTCGTGGTGTGCCTTGTTTTCCCGGCTGAGGGAGTGTTTGATGCCTTTGGCCAGCCACACGGCCTTTTTCAGGGGGGCGAGCCGGCCGCCAATGTCCTTGATGGGCACGCCGGGGATGCCGGTGGGGCGGGGCAGTTCGGCGGCGGAGGGCAGGATGATGGCGTCGGAATAGTTTTTCCGAATCGCGGCGATCCGGGGCAGGGAGGATTCCAGGATGTCAAACAGATTGTCGGGCCCCCGGAGAAAGTCTTTGATTGATTCCAATTGAATGGCCACCGTCGAATATTCCAAGCACATGAGGTGTTTGATGGTGGCTTTCAACATGCTGCGGATGATGCCGTCGATGGGGCCATCGTGGTGCATGGCGGCCACCACCAGACGGTTGCGCAGGTGGAAGTAGGCCTGCCAGTCGATGGCGTCGTCTTTATCGCTCCAGGCCATGTGCCAAATGGCAATGCCGGGCCAGGTGGCGGTGGGGTAGCCGTGGCGGGCAGCGCGCAGCCCGTATTCGGCATCGTCCCATTTAATAAAGAGTGGGAGGGGCTGGCCGATTTCTTCGGCAACCAGCCGGGGAATCATGCACATCCACCAACCATTGAATTCGGCGTCGATGCGCCGGTGCAAGTCGCGGGAGTTAGGGTGATCGGGCTTGTCGCCGGGTTTGCCAAGGTCGGAGAGCGGGTGGGCGGCAAAGTTGTGGTCGTAGTGGACGTGGGGTGCGGAGGTCCACATGAAGTCGCCCCGGTTGATGATTTCGCCCATGGTGTGCAGGTGGCTGCGTTCTTGCAGGTTGAGCATTTGGCCACCGATGAGCATGGGGGATTTAGCGTAGCGGGCGGCGGCCAGGGCGCGCAGCACGGAGTCGGGTTCGATGGCGATGTCGTCATCCATATAAAGAATGTAGGGGGATTTGGCGGCGCCGGCCGGCCCGTCCCCCAGGGCTTCGTACATGATGCGGGAGTAGCCGCCAGAGCCGCCGAGGTTGCCTTGGCGGAATTCGTGGAATCGGTCGCCGAAGTGGGCGACAGCGTTTTTGTAGCCGGGGTGGTCAGCGGGGTGCTTATTACCCTGATCGGGCATGATGATCGTGTCGATGACGGCATCGACTTCGGGGTCTTGGGCGAGGGCTTCGAGAGCGGCAACGGCGTCGTCAGGCCGGTTGAAGGTGGGGATGCCCACGGTCACCCGCGGTTCGAAAGGACCAACTTGGGTGCCGTCGGGAAGCGTCTGTGCTTTGGGCGCGTGGGGGGCGTACCAGCCGGCCTCTTCCACGGTCACGTCGGTTTCGGCGGTGATGTCCCACCAGAGCCACCCGCCGATTTCGAAGGGGGCGAGGGAAAGGTTGAATTCGACCTCACCATTTTTCACCTGTTTGCCCTCGACACCGATGCGGGCGCCGTCGAATTTAGAACGGTAAACGTCGATGCGGGCAGCCCCGGTGACCCTGACTTTAAGAATAACGGAATCGAGTTGGGACCAGCGTCGCCAATAGCTGGCGGGGAAGGCATTGAAGTAGGAAAGAAAGCTGACCTCGCTACCGGCGGTAATAGTGATACTGCTGCGGTCGGTCCACATGGCGCGCTGCTTGTTGTATTCGGATTCGATGAGGTACAACATGCGCACGTCGTGCGGCTCACCAACGCGAGGCAGTAAAAAGCGCTGCAACCGATAGTCGTTCATAAAATTACCTTCCTGGTAGATCCTTAGGATAAGAGTTTCTCCCTAAGGGTAGTGCGTAGTTACTGGTTGCCGCTAAGCTCCCCACATCAGTGTGGGTAATTGGGGTGGTAATTATGGTTTTACCCAGCAATGATTCGCCTTAAGTAGGTTTATTATTGGAAACTTATTTAGACGGGTTTCTTTCTCGCTTTTCGACGCCCAAATTCTCAGGTAAGCCTTTTGCTGCTAGCCATGGCTCTATAATTCTTATTCCAAATGAATAGAACCTTTTCTACGGCTAAGAGTTCGACGGTTTTTTACTGGATAACCGCGATATATTCGCCAAATTTTATCTATGCTGGGCTATAGGCGTTAATCGCTTCACAAAAGCTACCAATACCCAAATGCGCCAAACGGGGGTAGGTATTTGCCCCCATAACCCCTAGATTGAGGTAAGAATTAGAGATATTTTTATAAAGAAATCCCAGTGAAAACGGTAACGGTTCGGTCTCGATGAAGAAAATGAGAACATTTTAATCAACCCATAAATCACCCCCTCCGGTTTTTAAAAACCACAACAACGATCGAACATATGTACAACATTAATGCACCTAATACCTATATAATAAATGCGTTAAAGTGCTGTTTTGGTGAATAATGGATCGAAAATGAGTTAGTTTTCACTCTTAAAATATGGATATTTCCCAAATTCCCCATCGGGGGGATATTTCGTGGGTTACGGGCCCATAAAATGCCCGATTAGCATAACTGATATGTATGATTACGTTTCAAATCACACCCCTCTGGGGCAGTTTTTTTGGATCGGTTTTCCAATTAACATCTAATTCTTGAAACGGTTCCAAGGAACCATGCGTTATTGCCGAACGCATCACCTTAAGAATCCGTTATCAGGTATCAAGTTCGCCTTATCGGTGACTCGTCTAGCGGAGTCGCCAGAAAACGATGGGTCAATGCTTTCTCAACATAGTCTCAATAAAGGCCGGTCCAAGCGGCTGGTCAGCGCAGTGGCAGCGTTGTCACTATTTTTTGGCGCAGCTCACGTAGCACCTACTGCAAGCGCACAGGAAATCGGTTCTAAATTCAGCATCGATGAAGATGAGCACGGTTACCGGATTGCCAGTGGTAGCACTAACCACCAAATCCGCACCGAACTTTTTAGCGCCACCGCTCAAGCAGGCGGCGAAAAACGTCTCGCATACTGCACCGAATGGGAAGTAAACTTCCAAAAGACCGATAATGCTTATGCCGCTAAGTGGTCTGATTTCCCAGGCAAAAACAAATTCAAAGATGATGAAACTGTTCGTCAGAAGATCAACTGGATCGCTGCCAACAGCTACCCGGCCGTCAGCTACGAAACGGTACTCCAAAAAGCTGGCGTGACCGCTTCTCAGGTCTCTAAGAAATCCGTGATCGCTCAGACCCAGGCCGCCATCTGGAACCTGGGCTCCGGCTTCGACTACAAGGGTCTCGCCGAAGGCACTGCCGAAGAACAGCAAAATGCCAAGAAAGTGTACGAATACTTGCTCGGCCCCGCCAACGTGGGCCGTGCGGAATCCACCTCTGTGGACCTCCAGGTCGGCTTCAAGGGCAAGGACACCGCAACGCGCCAAGCCAATGGCACTTTCGGACCTTTCACCCTAGACACCAACGCCGATTCCGTGGAAGTGACTGCCGAAACCGGTCAGGTTGTCGATAAGAATGGCAATGCATTCCCCGCCAACGAGATCAAGAACGGCCAAGAGTTCTACTTCAAGGCTGAGGAACAAGCAGGTTCTGCCAAGCTGATCGCCAAGGCTGCTTCCTCCGAGGTCAATGGTGCCCTCATCATTTCCCCGAAAAAAGATGGTAGCGGTCACCACCAAACCCTGATTGTCACCCACGACAAGAGCAAGACCAAGGAAGCCGAACTCTATATTGAGTGGAAAGGCACCAACGCCCGACTCTCCACCACCGCCCGCAAGAAGGGTGACGAACATTCGCAGCGGGTGAAGTCCAAGGGCGGCACCATCGTTGACATCGTGGCTTACGAAGGCCTGATCGTCGGTAAGGAATATACCCTGAAGGGTCAGTTGTACGAGCGGCGAGTCAAAGAGGGGACTGACACTGTTGAAGCCGTTCCAACCGACATCAAGTCAGAAAAGAAGTTCACACCCACCCAGGAAAAGGACGAGGTCCACCTGGAGCTTGAAATCCCCGAGGGCCACGCTGGCAAGACCCTGGTTGTATTCGAAGAGGCCTATGGCCCCGACGGAAAGCTCATCGCCAAGCACGCCGATATCAACGATGAGAACCAAACCATCTACGTCAACCAGCCATACCAGGACATGAGTAGCGATAGCTCCGCTGCTAAGACCGGTTCTGCCGGTGCTATGTTCGCTGGCTCCTCCAAGTGCTTCTCCGGCGGCGCAGCCGGTGGCTCTTCCAAGAAGGAAGACAAGAACAAGGGCTCCCTGGGTGACCTGTTTGCCGGTTCCTCCAGCCTCTTCGGTGGCGACAAGGACAAGGATAAGAGCGGTTCCGACAGCAATGGCGGCTCCACCAACGGTGGCAACGGCAACGGTAACGGTGGCTCCAACACCCAAAATGGCTCCACTGGCGACAATAAGGACAACAACGGCTCCACAAGCGGTTCCACCGGTGGCGGTAACGGCAATGGTGGTGGCAACGGCGGTGCCAATGGCGGCTCCGACACCAAGACTGGTTCCGATGCTGGTGCTGTTGCCGGTTCCGCTGGTGGCGCTCTCACCGGCTCCTCTTCAGACAAGGATAAGGACAAGAAAGACAACGGCTCCACCGCTGGTTCCTCCGGCGATAACAAGGGCAACGGCCAAGGCAACGGCGGTTCCGATGGCAAGAGCGGCTCCGATGCTAACTCCACCTCCGACGCCAATGGCGGCTCTACCTCTGGCTCCTCCGGCGAAGGTAAGGGCAAGGGCCAAGGCAACGGCACTGGCCAGGGCAACGGTAACGGCGGCTCCACCACTGGCTCTTCCGGCGAAGGCAAGGGCCAAGGCAACGGCGGCGCTAATGGTGGCTCTGATACCCAGAATGGCTCCGACTCCGAGAACAAGAATGGTTCCGCCGCTCTGGCTGGCAGCACCGGCGGCGCTGACTGCGGTGGTGCCCTGGCTCTCGGCGCCCTCGCCGTTGGTGGTCTGGTTCTGACCGCGGTTGGCTTCAACGTTCTCGCCAAGAACGCAGCCCCCGCTCCTCTGGCCGGCGCAGCCGACCCGAAGAGCGACACCAAGGGTGCTGCCCCAGCCGCTGGTGATCCGAACAACAAGAACGCCACGAACTCCAACACCAAGGGTGCCGAGCCCAAGGAAAAGGGTGTGGCTCACAAGGATCCCAACACCTCCAAGATGGATGTCAAGAGCGCAAGCCCCGCTAAGAGCAACTCCGCACTGGCCAACACCGGTGTGAGCGGCATCCTGATTATGCTGGCAATCGCCGCGGTTGCTGCGGTTGCTGGTGGTGCACTGATCTTCTTCGGTCGTCGTAAGAAGAACTAAAATCTAGCATCATCCATCTCGACCCCCAGGGATTCCCGGGGGTCGATTTTTATTGCGTGCATTGTGAGGTGACAGTATCGGACGACAACAGGGCGATCGTTGATTCGCCAAACGCCAAGGCAATGTCCGAGGGCATGACAACCAACACCCCATCCGGTTTGACCGACACGTCAGCAAGGTCAAGCGCGATCCGCTCAGTCTGCGCGTCGAAGGGGTCGCCGGCGCCATAGTCCGCGGCCAGCACCTCGGTGTCCCGCATGGTGATGGTGATAAATTGTTCCCGCATCGGCGAGCTGAGCAGCACAAACGTCACTGTCCGATCGGCCGGCAGCACCCCGGTGTGTTGAATCAACCCAAGCTGCTGCCCGGCGTATTCCGTCACCGCGGCGCTGCTGACCAGCGGCAGCCCGTCGTCAAGCTCGCCGGCAGTCGGCCGCGCCACCCCCATGACACCGGTTTCTTCGTCTAGCTGGCTGTAGCTGCAGCGCGAGTACACGATCGCCCCGCTTGTCGACGCCCCAAAGGCCGACGCCGGATCCTCACCACTCCCACTCCCGATAGCATTCCTGGTGGTGACGATCTCTTCCCGGCGCGCCCGCCCAGCATTATAGGACCCGGCTTCACTCCCCACGCCGACGCCGACACTGCCTGCGTCGCCGATCCCGCAGCCGCTCAGGGTAGCCAGGACCGCCAGGATCCCCATCACCAATGTTGTGTTCTTCATGATGGCCTATAGCGTAACCAGTTCAACCGAACCATCAAAGTGGGATGTTTCCCCTCCTCATTTCCTCATTGCGTTAGCTGGGTTTCGGCTCAACGACGCCTCATTTTGGCCTGGCGTGGTGGGAATCCCAGCTAACCGATTCCCGCCACCAGCCCATCGCCCCGCACACTACCTTGTTCCACATCTCCCTACTTTCGCCCTGTTCCGCCCCGCGCGTTAGCTGGGTTTCCGTTCTTGCCACTTCATTTTTGGCCCATCTGAAGGGGTTTCCCAGCTAACGCTCTAGGAAGGCTCAACATGGTGCGCGCGTTCGGTAGGGTCCGGCAACACAATGAGGGCACACCTACTCCGACGAGTTTCTTCTGGTTTTTGGTTCCTGTGTTAGCTGGGAAACCTCCCTGGAGCGGCCCGAAATCACCCCGCCAGGTGGGGAACCCAAACTAACGCAGGCCGGGCTTACGGCCGGGTGTTTCCCCAGGCTTTGTCTCGGCCATGGTTTTAAGCGTTAGCTGGGGTTCCGACAAACTGGCGTTCAAAAGGCCTTGATTTCTGACCGTCCTGGAGCGAACCCCAGCTAACGGACACCGGATCAGCAACGTGGCAATTGTGGTGATGGCCGGATTCCCTGAACGCCTCTTCAACCCTTCCTCCTGGAGTTTCCCGGCTTGAGCGTTAGCTGGGAAACCTCCCACAATCGGCCGGAAACATCCCAGAAAAGTCGGAACCCCAGCTAACGCTCGGGGCGGAAAACCCGCCGCCCGCCACCCGGCAACCCAGCCACCACCCCCTCCCCCACTAAACCTTTCTACTGGGTGATGTCCATGTATTTCAGGTAGGCGTCGACCTGTTCCCGGGTGGGGATGCCGTTGCGCCAGAAGTACATGGTGAAGTTGTCTTTGGGATAGTAGACGTAAATGTATCCCCAGTCGGATTTGGGGAAGGCCGCACCGATTTCGGGTTTGGCCCCGTCGGCTTTTTGGATGTGCATCCTGGTGAGGGTGTTGAGGTCGCTCGCCAGGGTGGACCTGCCGGATTCGAGTTCGTCTCGGGCGGCTTTGGCGTGTTCGCCGGGCACCCAGTAGTAGTTGCCGACGCTCACGTCGTGGTCGAGTTTGGGGGCATCGGGGTCTTCTGCCAGGGTGCATTTGTAGACGGGGACGGGCATGTATTTGTCGTGTTCGTCGGCTTTTCCGGTGCATTTCTGGGAGGCGTTGACGAATTTTTCCGGCAGGAATTGGTTGGCAGTGTTGTAGCGTTCGATGAGGGGGATTTCGGCGTCACCGTTTTCGGTATTAACGGCGGCTACTTTGCTGACGGTGGGATGTGCGGATGTGGTTGGTTGGGTTGTGGTGGCTCCGACGGATGCGGGTGTGGATGTGGGAGCCGGCTTGGAGGTGGCCGCCGCGGGGGCTGGGTCCGCGGTGTTGTCGGGCTTTTTCTGGGTGATGATGAAGTATCCGGCGGCAGCGAGGACGCCCACGCAGATGAGGGCGAGGATGGTTGTCAGCAGGTAGCGGCGTTTTTTGGGCTTCGATTTTGTGGGGGCGGCCGGCTCTGGTGGAGTAGGCAGGTCCACTGGTTCCGCTGGGGTAGCCGTCGGGTTCGCCACGGGTTCCTCGGCTTCGGCCGGCTCTAGTGGAGTAGCGGGTTTGACGGCGGGGAATGCTTCGGTGCCGCTGTGGCGGCGTCGGTGGTGCAGGTCCCGGATGGGGGTGGTGAGGCCTAGTTGGGTGGCGGCGATGGCCCCGTGGGCGACTGCGGTGCTGGGGTCGTCGACAAGCGTGACGGAGGCGATTTTTTCAAGTCGAGTGCGCAGGCAGGGGATAAGGGCAGAGCCGCCGGTGAGGTAGAGGGGGGTGCCGAGGTTGAGGAGGGGGCGGGCGAGGTCGGCGACACGCCCAATCACGCTGGCGATAATGTGTTCGAATTCGGTGCGAGTGAGGTGGATGTCATGGCGATGGCGCCGGATGGCAATGGTGATGGTGGTTTCGGTGTCGGTGGAGAGTTGTTCTTTGGCGTTGTGGATGGATTGCTCGACGGCCCGCATGATTTGGGGCGGTGCCGCGTGGAGCTCGGCGGCGAGGTGTGGGTGGTCGCGTTCGAGGCGGCTGATGAACCATTGGTAGAGCAGGTTGTCAATGGTGAGCCCGCCGAGGCTGCTGTCGCCGGTGGCTGCGGTGACGCGCACATCACCAGCGGGTTCGGCCTGGAGGGTGGTGATGTCGAGGGTGCCGCCGCCGAAGTCGCATATTGCTATTTGCGGGCCGGACGCGCTGTGGATTGCTGCGGCCCGGGGTTCAGAGATGATGCGGATGGTGTCGCGGTTGATGCCGCTTGTCGACGCCGCTTCGACGAGCGTCATCACCTCGGGGATGGTCCACGGTTCAGGGTGGGTGATGGTGACGGTGGTGGGTGGGTAGCCGGCGTGCTGGGCGCGGCCGGCGTCGAGGGCGGTTCGGAAGGTGGCGCCGATGATGGTGGCGAGCGGCATGGTGGCGCCGGCAACGGGGACGAATTCGTGTTCGATATAGCGCTTGGGGTAGGGGATGAACCGGGCGGGGTGGTTTTGCCGGTTGGTGTGGGCGGCGTCGCCGGTGATGATGGTGCCGTCTTCGGAGACGTATGTTGCGGAGGGAGTGACCAGTAATGTTGCGATGGCACCGGTGGGTCCGGTGGTGTGGGCGGCGACGGTGGTGATGGTGCCGTAGTCGAGGGCGAGGTGCCAGGGGTTGCTCATTATGGTTGTGCTCTCTGTGAGTATCCCCATCGGAGGGCGAGGGTGGTTGCGGCGCCGATGAGTCCGCCGGCTAGGACGTCGGTGAGCCAGTGCACGCCGAGGTAGAGGCGGGCGACGCAGACCGTGATGGCGATTGCCCAGGTGACTCCGGCCAGCCTGGTGGCCCAGCGGGGTTTGTGGGGGATGAGGCTGATGGCGGTAGCGACGGCGATGATGGTCATGGCGTGCCCGGAGGGCATGGAGTAATTATATTCTGGGGCTAGTTGGAGGTTCAGGGGCGGCCGGGGTCGGTGCACAATGTGTTTGGTTATTGGGGAGATGATGTTGGTTGCGACTGCGGCGAATAGTGGCAGTAATGCGTAGCGCATTCCCCAAAGTTTCGCACTGATGATCGACGCCCAAATCAGCACCAGCGCTGGTCGGAATATGACCGATAACCCAATGAGGATGTGGGTTATGGCGCCGGTGCGGCGGGTGACAAAGAAGTCGAGAACCGTCTGATCCACTAGTAGTCCAGGTTAGTTGGTTTCAAGTTCGGCCTTGAGTTTGTTGTCGAACATGCTCAGCGCGGAGGCGATGGCCATGTGCATGTCAAGGTATTGGTAGGTGCCGAGGCGGCCGCCGAAGTAGACGCGGTTGGTTTCGGTTTCGGCCTCGGCTAGCTGCCGGTATTTGAGGAGTTTGGCCCGATCTTCGGGGGTGTTGATGGGATAGTAGGGTTCGTCGCCTTCTTCCGCGAAGCGGGAGTATTCCTTCATGATGACGGTTTTGTCTTTGGGGTAGCGGTCGTCACGTTCGGGGTGGAAGTGCCGGAATTCGTGGATGCGAGTGTAGGGGTATTCGGCATCGTTGTAGTTCATGACTGGGGTGCCTTGGAAGTCACCGGTGGGGAGCACTTCGGTTTCAAAGTCAAGGGTGCGCCAACCGAGGTGTCCGGCAGAGTATTCGAAATATCGGTCGAGTGGACCGGTGTACACTACGGGCGCTTCAGGGCTAGCGGCGCGTAGTGTTTCGCGGACGTCGAACCAGTCGGTGTCGAGTCGTACTTCAATGTTGGGGTGGTTGGCCATGTTTTCCAGCCAGGCGGTGTAGCCATCAACGGGGAGGCCTTCGTAGGTGTCGTTGAAGTAGCGGTTATTGAAGTTGTAGCGCACAGGCAGTCGGGTGATATTGCCGGCGGGCAGTTCGCGGGGGTCGGTTTGCCATTGTTTGGCGGTGTAGTCCCGGATGAAGGCCTCGTAAAGGGGCCGGCCAATGAGGGAGATGGCTTTTTCTTCCAGGTTGGTGGCGTCGTCACTGTCGATTTCGGCGGCTTGTTCGCGGATGAGCTCCCGGGCCTCGTCGGGCGAATAGTAGCGGCCGAAGAATTGGTTGATGAGGCCGAGCCCCATGGGGAACTGGTAGGCACTGCCGTTGTGCATGGCAAACACACGGTGTTGGTAGCCGGTGAATGAGGTGAACTGATTGACATAGTCCCACACACGTTTGTTCGAAGTGTGGAAAAGGTGAGCTCCGTATTTGTGGATTTCGATGCCGGTTTCGGGTTCGGCTTCGGAATAGGCGTTGCCGCCGATGTGGCTCCTACGTTCGATGATGAGGACGCGCTTCCCGAGCTGCGAGGCGGCTTGTTCGGCGATGGTGAGGCCGAAGAAACCGGAGCCGACGACAATCAGATCATAGGTATTCATGGTGCTTAAGCGTATCACCTTGCTTTTCGACGCCGCACCGTGCGTCGAAAAGCCACAATTGGGAAACATTTTTATCTTGGTCACATTTTTGTGCGGGAGACACGCCTGGGAAAAAATTTTTTCGGCAGCTTTCCGCAGGTCGCCCCCTATTTCGCATTAGTAACATCCTTAACATTAGCTTCATTATTCACATAAATGCACTATTGTTAACTAGAGTCACTAACCTTAAACTAAACATTTAAAGTTATCCGCGAACTCAGGGAGACCACAGTGAAACAACGACGCCGCCTCATAGCAGCGAAATCGCGGCCAGTCACAGCCACCATTATGGCTGTCGCATTACTCGCCAGCGCCGCCGTGGGAATAACCGCCACCAATATCCTAAAAACCAAGGAAGACGGCATTAAACCCATCGACCCAACCATGACCACCGCCAGCCTGGCGGATGGCAAAAACGTCGTCGTCAACGACCCTGCCATCAGCAAACAAGGCGATGGCAACACCAACCGCACCGTCAAAGAATTTAAACGCGACGAGGCATTCTCCCAATTCGGCCTCACCTGGGACGGCAAAAAAGACATCGCCGCCTTCGTCCGCGGCCAACGAGCCGACGGAACCTGGACCCCATGGTTCGACACCGACCCCCTCGACTACGGGTCCTCCAAACCCTTCGAACGCAAGGGCACCGACCTCATTTACATCGAGCCCACCAACACCGTCCAGGTGTCTATAGCCGGCGTTGACCTGCTCAAAGACAAAACCGCCAAAGACCTCAACGCGGTCTTTATCGACGGCGGCAAATCCACCCCCACCGACTCTGGCATTAAACTCGCCGCCGACTCCGACGGCCTGCCCAAAGTTATTTCCCGCGCCGAGTGGGGCGCCGACGAATCCCTCAGGTGTGAGGAACCCGAATACACGGACCACACGTCTGCCATTGTCATCCACCACACCGCAGGGTCGAATAACTACAGCGAGGACGAGGCCGCCGGCATTGTGCGCGGCATCTACAAGTACCACGCCCAACAGTTGGGTTGGTGTGACATTGGCTACCACAGCCTGGCCGATAAATTCGGCAACCTCTACGAGGGCCATTACGGCGGCATGAATAAGTCCGTCATTGGCGCCCACGCCGGCGGCTTCAATGAGAACACCTGGGCGATCTCCATGCTCGGCAACTACCAGGAGGAAGAACCCACCGACGTCATGATAAAAAGCGTTGGTGAGCTGGCCGGCTGGCGGGCCAAGGTAGCGGGCATCGACCCGCTAGGGAAGGGCACCCACACCTCCGAGGGCACCGAATTCACGTTCTACCCCTATGGCACCAAGGTGGAATTACCCAATATTTTCGCCCACCGCGACGTCGGCAATACCGAATGCCCCGGTGACTACGCCTACGCCAAGATGGACCAGATTCGACAAATCGCCAAGGCCAAGTTCGATTCCCTGGGCGGCAAGTCCATCGACCAGGACATCACCGGCGACAACAACGGCGCCTCCAATAACAGCAATAACAGCGGTGGCAGCAATGCCGGCACCGGCACCAATAATCGGGGCGTCAGCAATAACAACCAGAAGAGCGCCGATAATGCCGCCTCCCTGGTGCAGGGGCTGCAACGCCAAGGCAAGTCGGATAACAAGTCCGACACCAATAACTCCAACTCGCTGGTGGGACTGATTCTCAAGGTGCTGTCCGCCAACGGTGGCCTGATCGGCACGCTCAGCAAGCTGGGCACCATCAAAATCATCAATGGCCTGGACCTGGGCAAGATCATTTCCCTGGCCCAAAAGCTCGCACCCCTATCGAGCAATAATCAGATTTTCCGCACCGCCAATACCAACTATCCTTCCTTGGGCGAGGCTCGCACCAAGGAGGTGACCTACACCAACGGTTACGACCAGGAGGTCACCTACACCTTCTTCGAGAACGGTATCGTGGTCGGCACCCCCACCACCGGCACCCACGCTTTGTGGGGCCCCATCGGTGACACCTGGGCCGCGCAAGGCTTCGACATGGGCCCGCTCGGGTTGCCGGTCAGCGAGGAAGAGGCTAATGGCGAACTCGTGCGCGTCGATTTCGAGGGCGGGTACGCCACCTACGATTCCGCCACCGGCAAAGTCGACGTGAAGACCAACGAGAAGGGCAACGCCCGCAATAATGCGGTCCAGGCCGGGACGACCGCCGGTGATAGCGACATTGCCGCCGCAGCCAGCAGCGCCAACAGCGCCACCTCTGCAACCCCCACCGCGGCCGCTACCGCCACGGGCAGCGAGGCCGCCGGCGAAGAAGCCGCAGCCCACGCGACCACCGGTGCTACCGGTGCCGCCGCCGGTAACGCCGAACCTACCGACGCCGATATCCCGGTTACAACCGAAGAATAAAAACTTGTTGTCTCCGATATAACGAGCAACAACCGCCAAAAGCCCAACCCGTCCTCTAGCCTAACGGGTTGGGCTTTTGCGCACCTCCGGGGTCCTATAAGCCCTATAGGCCCCTATGGGAATCTATGGGAACAGCCGCTCCAACACGCGGGCCACCCCGAAATCATCATTGCTGGTGGTGATCTCATCGGCGGCCACCTTCACCCGCTCGTCCGCATTCCCCATGGCCACCCCCAGGCCCGCCCACTGCAACATTTCAATGTCGTTCGGCATATCGCCAAACGCCACCACGTCCGAAGCCGGCACCCCATAAAACTGGGCCACCGCCATGAGACCGGCGGCTTTCGTCACCTGTGGCGCGGATATTTCCAATAGCCCCTCATCCGTGGAGAAGGTTATATGGGCCAACTCGGGCGGCACCACCAGCTTAATCAGGTGATACAGGTCCCATGCGGTCTTACGATCGTTACGCACCAAAAGCTTCACGGCGGATTTGGCCGCCAGCTCGGTCTTATCCACCACCGTATGCTCCTCCGAATCCCACAGGTGCAGAAAATCCGGGGTGACCAGGAATAATTCCTCACACTTATCGAAGGCCGACGCCCCAACCCGCTCCACGGCGTAGCTGACCGGCAACACGTCGTCGATAAGCTGCATGATTCTGGTCAGCGTGGCCGGCGGCAGGGTGCGGGCGGTCACCACCCGATCGGTGTCGGAATCGTAGAGCACCGCGCCATTCACGCAAATGCAGATGGGGCGGATGGGAAGCTGGTCGAGCACCGGGTAGATCCAGCGCGGCGGACGACCGGTGGCAAGCACCAGCTCGGCGTCCTTGGTGGCGGCATGGGTCACCGCATCCCGCAGCCGGGGAGTCACCCGCTCCGCGCTGGTGATGAACGTGCCGTCAATGTCACTGACTATAAGATGCGTGGGCATAATGAGTATTTTCCTATTCTAGGGCGGTATTCCCAAGCCCTACTCCAAAGCGGGGGCACCTCCACCAAGAGCTGCTGGCCGCCAATATTCGCCCCCGGGAAAGGGGCCGTATTCAGTTTCGTATTCGCTACGAAGCCTATCAAGCATGATCTTCATGGTTTCCCGCAACTTTGCGGTATCGTCCTCCACCACCCCGGTGAGCGCCAGCGGCTCCCCCACCTGCACCCACACGGGAAAATGATGCCGGCCCAGACGCTTCTTATGGCCCTTGGTCCACACCCGCTGCGAGCCCCACAACACCACCGGAATCAACGGCACCCCCGCCTCCTTGGCGATCCGCGCCGCCCCCGTCTTAATGTCTTTGATCTCAAAGCTGCGGGAAATCGTGGCCTCGGGAAAAATCCCCACCAGGTTACCGGCCCGCAAACTCGTGACCGCCGCATCAAGCGCACTGGTGCCAGCGCCGGCCGACCGGTCGACGGGAATGTGCTTCATTTTGCGCATCAACGCCCCCACCACCGGCACGTCAAACACCTCTTTTTTGGCCATAAACCGCACCAGCCGGCGACCATGCAGATTCGCAGCCGTGCCCCCGAAAATAAAATCAAAATAGCCGGTATGGTTCAAGGCCAAGAGCGCCCCACCCGTGTCGGGAAGATTCTCACTTCCCGCAACCGACATTTGGATACCCTGAAACCGAAGCATAGTTTTCATCAATCGGATGACGATCTGGTTATAGAAAATCTCCCGATTTTCGGCTTTATTGATCGCAGTGGGCCGGAACCCGGGGCGCACCCAATACCAACTTCCGTGCTTCTGCCAACCCGCACGTACCTTCATAAATCGCACAATCTTTCTACTTCAGTTTTCCTACCCACATTTTTTGGGGCTTGTCGAGCTTGGCGACGCCCCTCCGGGCCACCCACCGGCCACCCGCCACCTACAGGCCGCCTAGCGGATCGGCTCAAACACTTCCTTGCCCACAAACGGCCGCAACGCCTCCGGCACCACCACGGACCCATCAGCCTGCTGATGATTCTCCAAAATGGCAACAAGCCACCGCGTGGTAGCGAGCGTCCCATTCAAGGTGGCCGCAATATGCGCCTTACCAGCCTCATCACGATACCGGGTACGCAGCCGGCGGGCCTGATACGTCGTGCAGTTCGAAGTAGACGTCAACTCCCGATACGTATTCTGGGTCGGAACCCACGCTTCGGTATCAAACTTGCGTGCGGCGGAAGATCCCAGGTCACCACCGGCAACATCAATAACCCGGTAGGGCACCTCAATGGCAGAGAGCATGTCACGCTCCATCCCCAGCAACTCCTGATGCTGGGCGGCAGCCTCCTCCGGCTTGCAATAGACAAACATTTCCAGTTTGTCAAATTGGTGAACCCGGATAATGCCGCGAGTGTCCTTCCCATAGCTGCCAGCCTCCCGACGGAAACACGACGACCACCCCGCATACTTCCGCGGCCCATTACTCAAATCAATGATCTCATCCTGGTGATATCCAGCAAGAGCCACCTCGGATGTACCCACCAAATATAAGTCATCTCGTTCAAGATAATAGATTTCTTCCGCGTGTTCGCCCAAAAATCCCGTACCGGACATAACCTCGGGACGCACCAAAACGGGGGGAATCATAAGTTTGAATCCGGCAGTCCGAGCCTTCTGCGCGGCAAGAGTCAACATGGCGAGTTGCAGGAACGCGCCATCGCCAGTGAGGTAATAAAACCTGGCGCCGGACACCTTCGCGCCCCGATCCATATCGATGAGACCGAGCGAGATTCCTAGATCCAAATGATCCTTAGGCGTGAAGTCAAAACTACGCGGTTCGCCCACATGTTCGAGCACAACAAAGTCGTCCTCGCCGCCGGCCGGCGCCCCCTCAACAATATTGTCGATCCGCATCTGCAGATCGGTCACAGCCGCCTCGGCTTCTTTCCGCGCGTCTTCCGCAGCCTTGACCTTCGCCTTTAGTTCATTTGCGCCAGCGAGCAGCGCCGGCCGATCCTCAGGGGCAGCCTGGCCGATTTTCTTACCGAAGGCGTTCTGCTCGGCCTTGAGCTCGTCGGCAGCTTTGATGGCGGCGCGCCGGGATTCGTCGGCAGCAATGAGCTGATCCACCAAAATGGGGTTAGCGCCGCGGGTGCGTTGGGAGTCACGTACAAGGTCGGGATTCTCACGGAGGAATTTCAGGTCAATCATGCATTTTAGTCTATCTGTTATGGATGATCCCCTGGAACTTGTTGTAAAGTCGTTGTAAAGGTGTCGGAGCATAGCCCCTAGAAACAACCTTATGGGGGGAAGAAAATGAACAAAAAGTAGCCCCATAATTATGGGGGGTCTGTACTGGTTATGACCGCTAGGAGTAGTATTAGGGTATGACTGATCCTCCTGTGGAGCTACCCATCAGGACCCTGACTGATGAGAGTGACGCTCCAAAACATCAACAACTCAGGGAGATCCTCGAAGACGTATGCATTAACTACTTAAACCCGGGCGATATGTTGCCGGGGGAGCGAGTGCTAGAGGAACAATATGGCGTTTCTCGTATCACCGTGCGCCGGGCAATTGGCGACCTTGTGGCCAGCGGTAAGCTGCGGCGCGCCCGCGGCAAAGGAACGTTCGTTGCGCATTCGCCGCTGGTGGCGCGAGTACATCTCGCCAGCTTTTCCGACGAGATGGCGGCGCAAAACATTACCTCTTCATCAAAGATTTTGCTCTCGGCATGGACGACGGCCCCGGAAGAAATTCGAATTTTCTTCAATTCACCGTTGACCAAGCCGCACACGCATCTACGACGCCTCCGGCTGGGCAATGGGAAACCATTCTCCATTGATGACGGTTGGTATAACTCGCTTTTCGCCCCCGACCTACTGGAAAATGACGTGTACAAGTCCGTGTACGCCATTTTGGATGCCCAATATCACGTACCTATCACCGACGCCGAACAAATTGTGAGCGCTATCGCAGCGGGCAGCGATGATTCGGAATTCCTGCAAGTGGATAAGGGAACTCCCCTCCTCAAGGTGGTGCGGTTCTCCCGGTCGAATCTGAAACCCATCGAATGGTGCTCCTCGCTGTATCGTACCGACCGTTATGCTTTGCACACGCTGATTACTAAAGCATAATAGAAGGACTATGAAAAAAACTTGGCGTACCACGGATGTCCTTCGCATTCTCATTGTGGCAGTATTAGCAGCCGCCGCGGCGTTCGGAGGCTACTATCTGATGTCCCCCACAAAAAACAGTGACGGGAAGACCACACACGCCAGTAAGGCTGATGACGGCAAATCCACGAAACCAGGTGTAGCATCCTTCACTTCTGCGGATGCGGGATCTTGCCTTACCTGGCAGGACAGCGGCACCACCATTACCGCTTTCGAACAAACGGACTGCGGCGGCCCCCACCGGTTTGAGGTTTCCTCCCGGGAAGATTTATCCACCTACCCCAGCTCCGAGTTTGGGGCGAAAGCTGCAATGCCGAATACGACCCGGCAGGCCCAATTGCGGGAGGAATTGTGCATGGACCCCACGATGAAGTATCTGGGGGGCACGTTCGACCCGTTGGGCCGGTATTCGGTGGCGTCGATTTTGCCGCCACAGGCCGCCTGGAATGCCGGTGACCGAACCTTGTTGTGTGGCATTCAGGCCACGGATGAGGCGGGCAAGGTGATTACTACCAACGGCAAGGTGGCGCAGCAGGACCAGGCCCGGATTTTCGGGGTGGGCGAGTGCGTGGCCGTGGACGGCGCAAACTCCGAAAAGCAGATTGATTGCGCACAACCTCACCAGTTGGAGGTCACCCAGATCGTGGATTTGTTGCAGGTGTTCCCCAATAACACCCCGTCGATTGAGGACCAGGATAATCACCTGCGCACGGTGTGCACTCAGGCGGCGAAGGATTACATTGGTGGCGACGACCAGCTTTATAAGTCCACGTTGCAGCCGCTGTGGGCGACGATTCCGGCAAATTCGTGGGATCGCGGTTCGCACAGCGTGAACTGTTCCCTCATGTTTAACGACAACGGCCACCTGGGCACATTGGCTGGCTCGGTGAAGGGCCAGTTCACGATCAATGGGCAGCCGCCCGCGGAGCGCCCGGATCGTGCCCCCATTGTGAACCCCGAGGCGCTTCAGTCCGTGCAGCCGAAACCCCAGTAGAGGTGAATGCCCATGATGGAGATCAGTGACGAACGGTTCGAGGAGCTTGTCGACCAGGCCCTCGCCCAGATTCCCGACGAGGTGCACGAGCACATCAAAAACGTGGTGTTTCTGATCGAGGACTATAATCCCCGCTCCCCCTACATCTTGGGCCAGTACACCGGGGTGGCGTTGCCCAAACGTACTTTCGACCATACGGGTTTTCTGCCCGACACGATTGCGATTTACCGCCAGGCCCTGAAGGATTATTGTTGGTCCGAGGATGAGCTTATAGAACAGGTGCGCATTACGGTGATGCACGAAATTGGCCACTATTTTGGCTTGGATGAGGACGATCTCCACCGCCTAGGCTACGGATAGTCCCCCTCTCCCCCTCCCCCCGCTTTACGACGCCCTCCCGGTGGCACCCGCGCCTGGCCAGGCCCGACCAAGCCCGGCCACCCGGAGGGATTATTTTGCCCGCCTCATCTTGCCAACCCTCAGGCTCGAACCCGGCCCTGCTGCACGCACCGCCGCACCACATGGGCTTTAGCTGGGGTTCCAACCAGCAGCACCCCAATCCCCCACCCCGAACCCTAGACACGGAACCCAAGCTTAGCATTCTTGCAGCTAGCCAAGCAGGGAGTTTGCTTTAGCTGGGGTTCCGTTTGGCTGCTCCAGTTTGCCCAGGAAGAAAACTCCCGAAAACCAGAATCCCAGCTAAAGCAAACACGCAGCTCAAACAAGGAAACAGTCCATCTCCCCTAATCTCTCCGCAACCCTTGCCGCACATCCTCTAAGCTTGAGTTCCGCCCCAAAATGCACACATTCAGGGCGTTATCAACCGGAACCCAGGCTTAGAACATCTGATATCCCCACCCTGCTTGCGGCAGCATTTGTTCTAAGCTTGGGTTTCAATTTCAGGCCAACATTCACCCTGGGCAAACAAGAGGCACCAAATAGAAACCAAGCTTAGAAGATATGCAGCCGGAGCCCCGACCCAGCACCAGCTTCGTTTTAGCTTGAGTTCCACACCCAACAGATGGATCCAGACCCCCTAAACACAGACTCCAAGCTTAGCGTTCTTGCAGCCAGCCAAGCAGGGAGTTTGCTTTAGCTGGGGTTCCGTTTGGCTGCTCCAGTTTGCCCAGGAAGAAAACTCCCGAAAACCGGAATCCCAGCTAAAGCAAACACGCAGCTCAACCCACAAAACCAGCCATCTACCCCAACGTCTCCACAACCCTTACCACGCATCTCCTAAGCTTGGGGTCCACCCCAAAGAGCATGCATTTGGGGCGCTATCAACCAGAGCCCAAGCTTAGAACTTATGCTGCGACAGGCGGGAGTGAAGGTAGCAGGTATTCTAAGCTTGGACTCTAGTTTTAAACCAATATTCTCCCTGGGACAACAGGGTACGCCAAATGGAAACCAAGCTTAGAAGATATGCAGCCAAATCCCGACCTGACACTAGACTCGCTTTAACTAGGATTCCGCATCCGGCCAGACCATAAGCCCAGGAAACACACCCACCACAAACCAGAACCCAAGCT
>ERZ772945.946-NODE-946-length-21692-cov-4.597634_pt1 | contig 21692 bp, 18 predicted proteins | sample MGYA00511681_ERZ772945 | MGnify/ENA primary metagenome ERZ772945 (study PRJEB29015, sample SAMEA2737943) | human oral metagenome | biome: human oral; feature: human-associated habitat; material: dental | place: China | collected 2143 ...
GCACATACAACGCCACTAACGACGGACCATTAGAAAGCTGGGCGGACATTACCAGGCGAATATTTAAGCTAGCTGGTCGCGATGACCTGACTGTTACTAACACGACGACGGCTGAATATTTTGCCGGCAAAGACGGAATCGCATCGCGCCCGCTCGGCTCGAATATGAGCCTGGAAAAATTACATGCTACTGGATTTTCTAGCCATGATTGGACGCACGAATTAAAAGATTATATACTGAATCAAAAGGAGTTTTCATGAAAGGAATAATTTTAGCAGGCGGTTCAGGTACTCGCCTTCATCCAATCACCAAAGCCATTAGCAAACAGTTAATGCCAATTTACGACAAGCCGATGGTTTATTATCCGTTGACCACGCTGATGCAAGCGGGAATTAGCGATATCTTAGTCATTACCACGCCGGACGATCAGGCTGGTTTTCAACGGCTACTTGGCGACGGTTCGCAGTGGGGCATCAATCTACAATACGCCATTCAACCAAAGCCAGAAGGCCTAGCACAAGCCTTCATCATTGGCGAGGAATTCATCGGCGACAACAAAGTAGCGTTGGTACTTGGCGATAATATTTTCTACGGCGAACGCTTAGACGAATCGCTGCGCGAGTGCACTAATCCTGAGGGCAGCGTAGTTTTCGCCTATGAAGTATCCGACCCGGAACGTTACGGTGTTGTTGAATTCGACGGGGAAAATCAGGCTATTTCCATTGAAGAAAAACCAGCTCAGCCAAAATCAAACTTCGCAGTGGTTGGACTATATTTCTATGATAACGATGTCATTGACATTGCTAAAAGTGTTCAACCGTCAGCACGGGGCGAGCTGGAAATTACCTCAATCAATGCCGAATATCTGCGCCGCGGCAAGCTGCAAGTACAAACTCTGGAAAACGGCGATGTTTGGCTGGATACAGGCACTATTGACAGTCTAACCGATGCCGCCGACTTCGTACGCGTCATCCAGAAACGTACTGGCCAGATTATCGGCAGTCCGGAAAAAACTGCCTACAAAAATGATTGGATTACACGCCAGCAGCTCAGTGAACTTGCCTCTACTCTTTATAAGTCAGGCTATGGTAATTATCTATAGAAAACTTACCCAATTTTATAACGTGACTTTGCGTCAATCAACGCCACTTGTCGTGCCAACCGAAAAGTGCGATCACGTTCATCTTGCGCTCTAACATATTGTGACAATACGTAAAACAAAAAAACTGCAAAAATTACATACACTAACAAGTCGGTACCACGCCCAACCCCAACCATATTTGCAACAACAGTAACTAAATCTGGCATTAAAATTGCCACAACCATCATTACAACAAGCAAAACAAGTACTAATTTCTTCCATGCCTTTATAGCATAAGAACCTCGTCCTGATAACACCTTTGTGACTATCAATATACCGAAAATTATTAAACCCGTCTGAATCCACAACATAACCTAGCTCACCTTTCTTAATAGTGTATCAAATGCTATATTCACGGCATTTATAATCGACTGACCCTTACCTCTTGAGTAATCAGTATATTCAATAACAACTGGCACCTCGGTATAGGTATATTTATTACGATAGATAATTTCCAAGATCTCCGAGGCGTGTGCCATGTCAGGTAAAGTAATCTGAATTGAATTAGCAACTTTACGATTAAACACCCGAAGACCATTATGAGTATCTGTCAATTTAACACCAGATGTTATATTGCTAAACCTAATTGCCATCTTAAGAATAATTCGTTTTATCTTTGGCATATTAACCGCTTCCTTGCCCAAGAAACGAGAGCCTAGTACAAAATCTGTCTTATCCCGTTTGATTGTCCTAATCATTTCTCTAACATCTTCTAGACGATGTTGACCATCAGCGTCGTAAGTAACAAAATACTCGACAGGTAGACTACGAGCAAACTCGATACCAGTTTGCAGTGCTGCGCCCTGTCCCATATTTATCGGGTGATCTACGAAATACGCCTTAGTCTTGAGGATTTCTTCTCGAGAATTATCACTACTGCCGTCGTTTATACAAACAACATATTTATATTCCTTCAACACCTTGTCAATTACCGATTTGATAACCTTACCCTCGTTATAAACAGGAATTATTACAGCTGCCCTCTCATTCATAATAATAATTATATCACCGAAATATTATTTTTTTCATAATTAGGAAGTTCCAAAAAGCTACACAGACCATCAACCCACACTTTGCTACAAATCCAGGCACCCCAACAAGCACCAAAAGATTAATAGTACAATTAGTAATTAAAATATTGCCAACCCCCAAAGCTACAAAACCTACCACGCGCCATAGCGACCAATCATTACTAGTATCAGAACGAAATACCCATAATTTATTAATTAACAAGCTCGCTGTCAATCCGACGCAAAAACTAACACTGTTAGAAATTATCACAGAAGCTATACCAGCGTAAAATAACAGATTGAAACAAAAAAACTCTATCGAAAAAGACATACTTCCGCCAATTAAATAGCGTACAACTTGTTTCTGAATCATAAATTTCACATCATTTATTATACCCTATCCTTTAATATTATAAATTGTAACCAATATACAATGCTGATATACTAATCACAATGATTAAAGTCTTATCCTCGTGGCTAAAAAAAGCAAAGCAACTACGGCAATCTGGCTTATTATTTTCCGTGGAGCATCTTTTCCTGTTGCTTTATATACCAATTGGACTACTATTTTTATTTACAATTCCTCTCGGCCAAAATCCTGACGAACCTGACCATACATACAGAGCATGGCAGCTGAGCACTGGAAATATCATATCAGATCCCATAAAACCAGATGGAAAATCAAGATTCGGCGGCTTAGCGCCAAAATCAATTGAATCAACTTTCGTAGACGCACATATCGATGAATCTTTAAACGGAAATTTTGTATGGAACAACGTTCATTATTCCAATCAATCGCGTCAAGCTCTCACAGATAGTACTCTTACACCCCGTATTTTTACTGGCGCTGCCATTTATTCACCGACAGCATATGTACCAAGTATTATTGCCTTTTGGATAGGCAGCCTTCTCCATCTACCAACTTTTATGGTTTTGTATCTTGTAAGAATATTTTGTCTAATAACAATTGCTAGTATGATTTATCTAGCAATCCGAATAACTCCAAAATGGAAATGGTTATTCCTCGCGTCAGCCCTTATGCCAAGCGTCGTAGCTGCAGGCGGTGCTATTAGCGCCGACGCAATGGTCCTGGGTTCAGCTTTCTTATTCATTGCTTATATTATTAGTTTATCTTTCCAGGTCAAACCGTTGTCTATTATCCAATATGTACTATTATTTATTATTCTTAGTGTCGTTGTATTATCAAAAACTCCATATAGCGTCCTTTGTGTGCTAATATTACTTATTCCAATCTTTAATAAGCAAACGAGAGCTTACTCTGCACTAGTAAAGCTTGGTTTAATAGTTATAGCAACAGCTATTCTAGGTTTTTTATGGATGAAAAGCACGCAACATATTGCCTGGCCAGAGGGATTACGGCAAGGTAATAATCCAGTTGTCAATCGACACATTATTCTACATCAGCCACTTTCCTTCTTGGTTATAGTAATCAATTCTGCTATGTATAGTGGGGTCATTAGCTTAACCGGCCTTATCGGTCATTTTGGCTGGCTCACTGCTCCAATGTCAGACATTGCCATGGTACCAGCTATCTTTGCTTTAATTCTGTCAGCTTTTACTGGCGATAAAAAAGACATATTACCGAAGAAACGCCACGCCTTTCTGTGGTGGAATAGTACTATATTATGTACAATCACTTTACTTTTTCTAGCTATTACCGCCTCGCTGTATATATATTGGTCTGATACTCAGGGTGCTGTAGCAACTGGTATTCAAGGAAGATATCTTATACCACTCTTGCCGCTAGCGTTATTGTTAATCGCACCGCTAGGTCAGCTTAAAGAACAACGAAAAACAAAACAAACCCTCGTAACACTTCTTATCATCTCATTACTTTTCGGATTTGCGACGATTTATGCTCGCTATTATATGACTATACCAAACGTTTTGTAGATCCAATTACCACAAAATATTTCTTCGCCTTGTAGGTCTCTTACTTTTTTACATATCTTTAACTACATAATAAATTACCGGGTAGATAGTCAGCTAGTTTATCCCCGGGAATAGACTAGGACTACTTGCGCAGACTTTACATTTTGGATTATGCTGCAAAAGCAGCGGAGTAGTAAGACTACTTTTCAGCGACTACTGAGCGACAATATTTTCTATGGCGAGCGACTAAACGAGGGTTCGTTTAATAACTTTAGACTTTTTATATTTTATAGAACTTTTCTTAGAAAAAACAAATTGACTTGCAAGAATAATTGCTACCGTACAGGCTAATGCTGGCCAATAGATGTATCGAAAATCTGGCGTTACACTTGCTGGTATAAACGACAATATATAAAGCAACGAAGAACAACTCAACACAAAAATATGCTGATATTTTTTAAACGACCATACTACCAAACCTACGGAAATAATAAGCCAGAACCATCCAGCAAATATAAATGGAAGATAACGGCTCCACAAATTAACCGTCGTATGATACATCATTGACTCAATAGATTTGTATCGAAAACTATCCGCTCCGCTATTATTTGGCGCATAGACTGTTGACAAGTTTACAAGACCAGTATTATTCAAATCTTTTGGTATAAGAAACGCTAAATATGTTTCTATCTTGAACATAATATATCTACCAGGGTGCGATTTTAGCGTGTCTTTCCAAATTAAATCAATCTCTGATGAGTTCTTGTACATTATTCCTCCTTTTGCGTATGTCGATGGTTCAACACACTTCCAAAAGGCAAGCTGCAATCCGTCTCCAAAATGAGAACAGTTCTGGAGACCACCAAGCTCACTACGCAATTTGCTACTAGTAAAATTCAATGACTGTAACTCATTTGGGGTTAGAATATTAACTATGTCGATTGATTTCATAGTGTTACTGATTTTACCCGAAAAAGCAGAAGTAGCCGAAGCAAGAAATTTAGGTAGCATAATCGCTACTACCATAAATAAAAATATTCCACCGACAGCCAAAATCTGCTTCTTCATAGTATTTACCTTACCATTCAAAGTAAATACATACGCCATAAAAGGTAATATAGCTACAATTGCATTTGTTCGTACGGACGCTGCGTATAGCAAAAATAGTGCTGCGAGAGAGTAAAACACGATCTTAACAGACGACTTGCGTACTTCTGTACTAGAATATACAAAAGCGAAACCCGCGAAGATCGCTGTTGCCATTTGAATATCTTTCCAAACAAAACCAATCAAAACAAAAACATAAGGTAAAAGTGGTAGAGCAAACATCAACAATGCCCTGCGCCAAGAGCGATACTTCTTATAGATCGTCCACGCAATCAAACCAATACCGACTTCAAGAAAACACACCTGCATAAGCAGAATACCCGATACCGAAATTCTTAAAAATTGTGTTAAACGCCATAATAACACCATAGACACTGGATGCCAATCGCTTAGCTCTTGGTTACCAATAGACTGATTATATTGACTCTGGCTATCGGGTGAAAAAAACCCTGGTTTTAACAGCAGAAATATCAGCAAACCCTGAATGATACTTAATATAATAAATATCACTATCTTGTGTTGTTTCAATAAGTTACCTAGTCTTTCCATATTGTATATAATTATACACCTTGTATTCTATTTATCAGGTTGGTATTTTCGCAACATAAGTAGTGCAGTATAATAACCACAGGTATGAGGCTATTTCGTTCTGTTTTTGTTGGTTTAACAAAGAATCTATATATTCAATTTATCCGCTACGGTTTTGTAGCGGCTATCTCGCTGGCTGTCGATTTTAGCGGACTTGTCTTATTAAAAGAATATACCGGCATACACTATCTGCTATCTGCAACTATATCATTTGTTGCAGGATTGCTAACCAACTATTTCCTGAGTAGTTTATGGGTATTTGAAAGCTCCAAACTTTCAAGCAAAAAACGAGAATTTATACTATTTGCTCTTATTGGCGTAATTGGTTTAATCTTAACTGATATATTATTGTGGTTACTTACCGACGTATTCGGCCTATTTTATGTTTTGTCCAAAGCCATTGCTACTATTTTAGTATACTTCTGGAACTTTGGAGCAAGAAAAAGAATGTTGTTTAATTAGTCACTAAGGAGAAATATGACACAAACTAGGAAGCAAACGGCAATCATTATCGGAGCGGGACCAGCTGGTTTGACGGCCGCATACGAGTTAGCAACAAAAACTAAGATTAAGCCAATTGTTTTTGAGGCATCAAACGATATCGGCGGTATTTCAAAAACCGTCAACTACAAAGGTAATCGCATTGATATCGGCGGACACCGTTTCTTCTCGAAATCCGATACCGTCATGAGGTGGTGGAACGATATTCTACCGATTGAAGATACACCAGCTTCTAAAACCTTTATCATGAGATATCGCGGACAAGAAGGCGTTCTGCAAGGCGGCAGCGGTCCCGACCCGGACAAAACTGACGACGTTATGCTGGTACGTAGCCGTCTAAGCCGTATCTATTATGGCCGCAAATTTTACAACTACCCTATTAGCCTCAGCAAGGATACTATTCAAAATCTAGGCGCTAAAAAAATTGTTAAAATTGGACTCGGCTACCTGGCTACCAAATTCCATAAAGTTGACGAATCAAACTTAGAGGGTTTTTATGTCAACCGTTTTGGTCGCGAACTATACAATACTTTCTTCGCCAGCTACACTGAAAAACTCTGGGGCGTCCCGCCAAGCGAAATTGATTCTAGCTGGGGCGCCCAACGCGTAAAAGGTCTGTCAGTTTCTAAGGTTCTACTCAATGCTATTAAACCGAAAAAGAAAGCTGATATCAGCCAGAAAAATATTGAGACTAGCTTGATTGAATCGTTCCTCTATCCGAAACTTGGTCCTGGTCATATGTGGGAAACGGTTGCTAAAAAAGTTGAAGAAAAAGGCGGCGAAGTTCATAAAAATCAAGTTATCACCAAAATCCATGCCAAAAAAGGCAAAATCATTGCAGTCGATATTTATAACTATAAAACCAAACAGACAACTAAAATAACTGGCGATTACTTCTTTTCGACTATGCCTGTCAATGAGTTAATTGCTGCTTTCGATGGAGTAGAAGTACCGAAAAAAGTCCAGGAAGTTGCTGCTGGACTACCGTTCCGCGATTTCATTACTGTTGGCATTCTAGCTAAAAAACTAAAAATTAAGAATCAAACTGATCGCAAAACCAAAGGTAATATTGTTCCAGACAACTGGATCTATATTCAGGAGCCAGACGTCAAGGTATGTCGCTTGCAAATTTTTAACAATTGGAGTCCGTACTTAGTCAAAAATGGTAAAAATATTTGGGTTGGCATGGAGTATGTAGTCAGCGAAAAAGATGACGTTTGGAAGCTTAGCGATAAGAAAATGGCCGAGTTTGGCGTCAACGAATTAGAAAAAATTGATATTCTTAACCCGAAAGACGTCCTCGATACCACAGTTATCAAACTGAAAAAAACTTATCCAGCTTATTTCGGCACCTACAACGAATTTGATAAGGTTCGCAAGTTTACCGATAGCTTTGATAATCTATTCTTAATCGGTCGCAACGGCCAACATCGATACAATAACCAAGACCATTCAATGTTAACAGCTATCGAAGCAGTCAAAAATATCATAGAAGGCCGCAAAGACAAATCTAACGTTTGGAATGTTAACGTCGAAAAAGAATATCATGAATCAAAATAAATCTTGATTTTGAGACTTCCGTCTCTTGCTATAATTATACAAAAAGGTTATAGTGTTTATATAACTATAACCTTTTTACAACTATATAGCCATGAAGAAAAAAACAAATATCAGAAAAATTCGCAATATCATCATAATATCTGCATTATTGGTGGTTTTAGCTAGCGGCAGCGCTTTTGCCTACTATCAATTTAATAAAACAAGCAACGACACTCCTAACTACTCTTCCAGCGATACTCCTAACAAAACTCCAGCAAAACAAACCCCTAACAAAGATGTAAATAATACCAAAACCGCCGATAAACCGTCTTCTGATAATACCAACAGCAAAACCAAAGAAACTCCTCAATATTCCAACCAAGACGGCTCTGCAAGCACAAGCGCCTCCACCTCAAGTACTGGTAAAGTTTCTTTCTCGGCAATCCAAAACGGTTCAAGCGTAAGAGTGAACGTTACCATACATCAACTATGGAGTTCTGGTACTTGTACGCTGTCGATAACCAACAAATCGATATCAACCAGCAAAAAAGCTGCCATTCAAACCATGCCTAGCTACTCCACCTGCCAAGGGTTTTCTATACCTGTAAGCGAACTTGGTGCTGGTGTGTGGAAAATTAATCTAACAGTGACTAACGGCTCAGATAACGCAACTTCGCATCAGGAGGTAACCGTTCAGTGATTATAGCTCCTGCACCTCGTTACAAGAAAATTATAGCAAGTACTGCAGTTTTATTGGTTATTAGTTTAGCACTGACTTTCTGTATAATGCAAGTATTCCGCGCAAAAGCGGCAGTAGTCGGATGGAATGCCGGCAATGTCATATCCGACTCGGTATTTACCAATAAAAGCACGATGACCGTAAATGAAATCCAGAGCTTCCTAAACAGCAAAGTGCCCGTTTGCAATACAGCTGGCGAGGAGTGGGGCCGCAAACGATATAATCAGAACAGTTTTATCTGCCTTAAAGATTATGTCGAAAACGGCAGATCGGCAGCACAAATCATCTACGATGCTGCTCAAACTTACTCTATTAACCCTCAGGTAATTTTAGTTTTGCTTCAAAAAGAACAATCGCTAGTAACTGATACGTGGCCATCTAACATTCAGTACCGTTCAGCGACCGGGTACGGCTGTCCCGATACTGCTGCGTGCGATTCTCAATACTACGGTCTAACAAATCAAATAAACTGGGCAGCAAAGATGTTCCGCGCCATTATGAATGACTCGCCTACCTGGTATACTCCCTACAACCTCGGCAATAATTACATCCAATATAACCCCAACGCTGCCTGTGGCGGTAGTATCGTAAACATAGAGAATCGAGCTACAAAAGCTTTATATAATTACACTCCTTATCAACCGAATCAAGGCGCACTCAACGCTGGGTGGGGAATGGCGCCTTGCGGAGCGTACGGTAATCGTAATTTTTATCTGTACTTTACTAGCTGGTTTGACACCGTCACTATACCGCCTACTGTTTATCTGCCTAACGGTGTTTATACTCTATCGGGACAAGCCTCTAGCAAAAGCATGGATGTTTTGTCTGCTAGCGTAGCTAATGGAGCGAGCGTCGGTATCTATACTAACAATAATACCTCGGCGCAGCGTTGGATGGTTAAACAAGAATCAGACGGATACTATTCATTAACTAACGTTAACTCTGGTAAGGCTCTCGATGTTGCTGGAGGCAGTGCTAATACCGGCACAAAACTGCAAACATACGCTAGCAACTCAACTTGTGCGCAGCGTTGGTCTATTGTATCTGATAATTCAGGCGTGTCTCTGCTTAATAAATGCTCTAGTTTGGCTGCTGATGTGGCCGGAGGTAGTACCGCTAACGGAGCTAGACTGCAAACTTGGCGATATAACGGCACTTCAGCTCAGAAATGGGATATAACTTCGCACGAATCTCAACAAGTAACAAACGGTGTTTATACTATATCATCTGCCGCTAGTAATCTTGCTCTTGATATAACCAATGCTAACTTATCTAACGGTGCGCGTATTCAAATCTGGAATAAAAACAACAGCCCGGCTCAACAATGGCAGGTAACCCGCCAGCCAGACGGATTCTATACTATCTACAACCCAGCGAGCAGCAAGTATTTAGATGTACTTAATGCCAATAGAGGCTCAGGTGCTGATATACAAATCTTCAGTAGCACTAATAGTTGCGCCCAAAAATGGGCAATTCAACGCATCGGCTCTAATCTGTCTATTCTATCTGCCTGCTCCGGCAAGGCTCTGGATATCCGCGGTGGTTTAGTATCGACTCCTGGCACTAAAATACAGCTCTACACCGCCAATAACTCAGGCGCTCAGCTATGGAACTTTACAGAGGCTGTAGGTAGTGCACCGCAAAACGGAACTTATTCTCTAGTTACCCCTAGCAGCAAAGCGCTAGATATCACCAATGGCAATTTATCCAATGGTACGAAGCTGCAAATTTGGAATAAAAACAACAGCCCAGCGCAGAGATGGCAGATAACACGCCAACTAGACGGATTTTACACTATCTACAACCCGGCGAGCAGCAAGTATTTAGATGTTAAAAATGGTAGAATCGCGACAGGTACAGCAATCCAGATATACACTGGTAATAAATCATGCGCGCAGCGCTGGTCAATTGTCGGTGCTAATAATGTTTATAATATTCAGTCGGCTTGCTCGGTTAAGTTGTCACTTGACGTTACTAATGGTATAATCGGCGCTAATGGCACAAGCGTTCAACTTTACTACAGAAATTCGTCAAGCGCACAACGGTGGCTATTTGCTCAATAGTAGCAAGCGAAGAATTATGTAGTTAATAGAAAACTAATTATGAATTCTTTTTCAAAGCTTGTAAAATCCAAACTAAAATCTATCTCTTTATCAGTTGTTTATAACAGCATTCTGTGTTGGCGGCCTACTTTTCGTTGTCATTACACCACCAGGACAAAACCCTGATGAACCAGCACATATGTATAGAATGTGGCAATTAAGCACCTTAAATATTCGTACAGATAAATTTACTGACGAGAAAGGTCAAACAAAATGTTAGTTATAAGTGGCCAAGTATTACTTATAACAATACGTCTTTAGCTTCTATTTCCTTAAGTAGTACCCGGTACATACATTTCAATACTTCTGCGGTTTGTTCTCCTATCGCCTACTTACCTGGTATTTTAGCAATTTGGCTATATCTTGTTCGCGATATACAAATTTTACCTAACAGAGATTCATCTGTAAATAAATTTCTTATACTACATAGTCCTTTATCGTTTTTAATGATTCTGGTTCGCTATCGGACTAACTGCCATTATACTATCAGCGTTCATTGGGCCGTCAAAGGATACTACTGTATTCAACAGCGATAAAACCACTCGCCGCTGGCTTGTTTTGCTAGCAGTAATTATAACAGCTGTCTATACCGCCATATCGCTTTCTATATATTTATTGGGCAAACTATCGCTCAGCTGTTATTACAAGCCTGCAAGCACGTTATTTTATACCAATTATGCCGCTTATATCAATGACCTTATCGCCGCCCGGAACGCTGCGAAATCAAAAACGACTAAAAAGTTTTTATAGCCATCTTATTAATCACTATTTATATTGCTGAACTTACCACAGCTTTTGCTGGATATTGTGTAACTATCCCTACTTCTATAACATAATTATTGCTAACTGTGGCAACTAGCAATATAAAATGTTATATTTAGATTAGTATGAGTCAAAGTAAATCTTGTTTAGTTATATCCTATGGCCCCGTGCCAACGCCACAATATCAAAAAATCGAAGGCGGCGGTATGCGCTGCTGGGGGTTAGCGCAGGGTTTACAGCAAGACGGATATGACGTCACCGTAGCCGTCAACCAAAGTTTTCCGCTCGACACTTCATCTCAAGATGACATAACTCTTATCAACTGGCAAGAAAATGAAGAGTTTGCCGATCTAATTAATACGTTTGATGCAGTTATCATCAACTACTCAATGGGTGGCCCTATGTCATACGTAGTCGACCATATTTCCGACCACGTTATGCTTATTCTGGACTGTTACGTGCCAATTTACGTTGAAGTTTCAGCTCGTAACGCCAAGGATATGCCAACCGAATATCGCAACTATTCAGTCGACTTAACACACTGGAATAAAGCATTGATGCGTGGCGATTATTTCTTGTGTGCTAACGAGCCGCAAAAACATATGTACACGGGAGCACTGGGCGCACTTGGTATTCTCAACCCATACTCATACAAAACTAACCGCGTGCTAGTCGTGCCATTTGGCATCAAAGAATCTCTTGCAATCGATAATCCGCACAATCCTTATGCCGAATTAGGTATCAAAAAGAATGATTTTACTTTGCTCTGGTTTGGCGGATTATATCCTTGGTTTAACATTAAGCCATTACTAGCAACGGTTAAACGGTTGTCAAAAGAGTTTAATAATTTTAAATTTGTTATTGTTGGCGGCAAAAACCCGTACAACCAAAACCCTGACTTTCAGCACCAATACGACGAAACCTACAAATTTATTGAAGACAACAAATTACTCAATAAGTCTGTGTTCTTTGTAGACTGGGTTGATTATAATGATCGCATTAACTGGTATCAGCATGCTGATATCGTTATTAGCATCAATAGCCCTGGCGAAGAAAATACCTACTCGTGGCGTACCCGCGTAATGGACTTCGTCTGGGGCGAAATACCAATGATTACCAACGGGGGTGACCCGTTGTCAGATAGCCTCATTGACGCAAACGCAGCTATTAAACTGACCGACACTTCCGAAAAGACTCTTTATAACGACCTACGAGTATTAATCACAGACAAGAAACATACCAAGAAACTCAAAAGTTCTGTAGCTAATCAAAAGAAACTTTACTATTGGAACAGAGTAGTAAAACCTATCTCGATTGCCATTGATTCAGATTACAAACCGTATCTAGCAGAAAAAAAATTTAAGCTTGATAATCGTTTGCAAGCCGAAACACCTCAAACTCCTCCTAGCCGCATTAAGAAACTATCTAGGGCTCCGCGAAAAATCGCAGGGATAATCAGACGAAAAGGCGTAAAGCGTTCTGCTGCTGTTGCCTATTCAACTATCGCCAATCGTATGAAGCGCGCCAAATCTACCGTCAAGGGCAAGAGGTATTTCTTCTTCTCACATCCAATAGACTATACTGGTGCTCCGTTAGTACTACTTGATGCAATTAAAGATTTTACCGAAAAAGTGCCTGCTAAAAATATTAGCCTTATTTATCCTGGCGGAGAAAAACCTCTAATTAACCGCATGCGCAAACTTGGTATTTCTCTCGATAAAGCTGTCTTGGGAATTGGTGGCAGGCTTATTCGTGCCCAACTCGGCATCAAAAAAGATGATTTCGTACTACTTAATACGGTTGCAATTTATCCAAACTACCGCGATTGTATCCTGTGGATGCTCGAGACAGACCAACTAAACGAAGCTACTTGGTTCATTCATGAAGATAAGCCTGAGCTACGCTTTGGTGAAGACAAAGGGCTCATTAACCGTATAGAAAACCTTGTTAAGTCTGGCAAATTAAAAATATTTGTCCCGTCTCGTCAAACAGCCAAAGAGTATAATGATTATTTCTCAACTGACAAAATTGAAGTAATTATCCTGCGCGTAGAAGTTCCAGAAGCATATGAATCAAAGCGCAAAGCTAGCGACTTCAATACAATACGTTTTATGCTATCTGGAACATCAACAGACGGCAGAAAAGGCCAATTGTTAGCGATATCAGCGCTCGCTAAACTTCAAGCAGAATATATATCCAAAAATCCTAGCCAATATCGTGATTTCTCGCTTACACTTCTAGCTGTCGGCAAGGACGACTACATATCATCGCAGGTTCGCTCAATTGGCAAAGGCTTGCTTGGTAATAAAGTTGCATTTTACGAAACTAAACCAAAGGACGAAGCCATGGAATTTACCAGCAAATGTAATGCGACCATCTGCAGCTCACTAAACGAAACATTTGGTCTATTTGTCGCCGAGGGTATGCTGATGGGACATATACTAATACGTAATAAAGCCTCTGGATATCACGAACAAATCGTTGACGGCAAAAATGGCTACCTAGTAAATACCGACAATATCAATGAGTTCACCAAAATCCTCGAGAAAATTGTCAATAAGAATCAGAGCAATGCTGATTTAAAAAAGATGTCCGACTCATCGTTTGAGATGGCTCAAAAATTCAAAAAAGCGAACTATTACGATCAACTGATTAATTAGCCTTTAGTTGGTTTTTAATGGCCGCCAGCTTAGTAGCAAATCGATATGCTTTAGATTGTTGGATATCGCTTATAGCGGTGTTTAGCTTGAGAATAGACTTGCGCTGTAAAGATATTTCTTTGTTTAATACTTCGATTTTGTCACCTGATGCTTTCAGCTTGTCTTGCAAATTGTCGATAATTTTTCCCTGTTCAGTAATAAATTCATCGCGCTTGCGGCCGATTGCTAACGGCAAATCTATTGGATCAACTCTTTCTGGGTATTTTTTATGCCATTTTTGTAAAATCTGGTAAAAATATCTCATATCATCCCAATAATCTCGCGACGAACCTCGCGTATTCTGGCGAACTCGATAGTTAATAAAACACTTTTTAGCTAAAACAAATTTTTTACCTTTAAATGCTAAGCCTAGAAAGAAATCCCAATCTTCGGCAACTACTTCATTTTCAAACCTATTCTGCCCAATAGCCTTAACTCTAATTAGAGATTCAGCTGTACAGTGTATTTCGTGCTTTATGAGTTTTTGTACATCAAAATCAGAGAATTTAATTTTTTCGTCCTTATCACCAAATATATGCCAATTTGGATAAACGACATCAGCATTAGTCCGCTCTGCGATTTGTACCATATCGCTGATATAATTGCTATCAAAATAGTCATCTGCATCTAAAAAACATAGATATTGGCTATTGCCAACAGCCAAGGAAATAGCCTCATTGCGAGTAAAAACAATTCCTTTATTCTTACGATTAATTATCTTAACTTTGTCCTGATAATTCCTAATAACATCCAAAGAGCCATCCGTTGAACCGTCGTTTATAACTACTACGTCTAGATTCTTGTACGTCTGATTAAGTGCGCTTTCAATTGCTTCTCCTACAAATTGCTCGTAATTATAACAAGTTATTGTCAGTAATACCTTAGGTAAACCGTTATTATTGACGTGCGTCATCTTTAGCCTTTCTAAACTTACGCAACCAAGCTTCATATAACCTCTTTGTCGCAATTTTAACACCTGGATTCTTTTCTAATTCAATATTAGTATTTAGCTGGTTTATCAAATTATTAACTTCTCCAAGTTTGTGGCGAGCCATATGAAGCTCCACTGCTTGCTTGCCAAATCGTTCAATCCAGTATTTCTTGGCAAAATAATATTCTTCAGGTAATTTATCATGAATATACATATTTAGCACGTCTAGCCATTGCTGCACTGGTTCTTGACGCTCAATTGGAAAGAGTTTTTGGCGCATCACTTCTTGTCTGGCGAGCATACTTTTGTCAAGCGTCGCGTCTATTATCTCTATAATTTTATCTGGAGTGTTAGTCCATAATATATCGCCGCTAGAAACTAGCTTTGTCTGGGTGGTGTGTATATCCCTATAACTCATCGAGTCGGGATCTTCGCAAAACAACGCAACTGGCACGCCGCAATATATCGCATCAAAAATAACTGCAGAATTATCAGACAGAACAACATCAGCTGCTCCGAGCGCATCTGTGATAGAAAACTCGCTCATGTCATACACTTCATCAGCCTGATCGTATAATTGCGCAGAAATATGGCCGTTATCTGAATGTACCACCCTATGATGACCGCGCATAATAACTGTATATTTTTTCCTAATGTTAGCTATTTCGCTCAAAAACTTTTTTGCAAAATCTATCTCGTTATAGCTCGGAGCAAAGAATAATACTGGTTTTTTGGATATTTTTTTCTTCGGCTTATAATCCATTAGTTTTAATGATGGAACTATATATGTCCTAGTAAAAATATCAGTTACTGGTTTTGTACCGACTGCGTGCGACAACAAAGCATCAGCTAGATAGTCCTGATCTATAAACTGCTTAATTGTCCAATTTGGTTTGTTGAAATAATACGATGCATAAGGAAACATTATACGATATTTGATATCTAAGTTCTGATAGTACCAGTCATACATATAGGCAGCTAAAAGAACCTGGTATTTTGTATTTTTCACTAGTTCAGGAGCAATAATTCCGTCAGTGCATCTTATAATTTCAAAATTATTATCCTTAGCTATCTTTGCGCCGCCTTCATAAATATCTTTTAAATTAACCGTTTCCGAAGATCCTCCACTAGGGACAAGAATATCAAAACTTGCTAATTTATTTTTTTTAATACAAACAAGAAGCGGCCGTAATGATTCAAACTGTACTTCATTTTCAATAAGAAATAAAAGGTCTCTTTTGCGATTTTTAGTCATTTTTGCTCCTAAGTATAGAGACTGTCCGCACTAGGCCGCTTTTAAGATCATACTTTGCTTTCCAGCCAAGCTGACATATTTTTTTACTATCCAATAGAGCAGACTGAACCGATGATCCGCCTTTTTGTATTGTGCTATCTGGATGTTCAAATTTTACTTGTTTACCGTTAATACTAGCTAAAATATTGGCAACTTCCACAAAGGTCTTTATTTCATCGTGCGCTACATTATAAGCCTCGCCATTCTGTCCGCTCGCAAGAAGTTGCAAATATGCAGTCACTGTATCAGCGACATAGGTATACGAGAATTTTTGCAGACCTTTTGACTTTAAAATAATATCCTCGTTATTGACTGCGTTATTTATAAACTGAGTTGTCGATTTTGTATCCGTTTTTCGTACAGGAGCGCCATATATACGCCCCAAGCGAACTGAGACCACATCAATACCTTTTTCATTAATATACGCTTGACACATAGACTCCGCTAAGCGTTTTCCTTCCGGATAGCCAGCTCGAAGCGTGTTGCAATTTATATAGCCGTTATATTCCTCTGTAAACCTATTGATATCACCGCGGTTTTCGCCGTATACTTCAACCGATGAGGTATTAACGACTCGTTTTACGTTATGTTCCGCAGCGAACTCAAGAATATTTTTCGTTCCTAGAACAATCGTGTCAATGGTTTCGATAGGACGATTTGCATATAAAGCAGGATGAGTGTTGCTGGCTAAATGTACAATATAATCAACTTTTTCGTTGACAAAAAAGCTTTTTGTAATGTCGCACTCAACGATTGCAAATAAATCCTCGTCAATGTAGGATTTGAAATGATTTTGAGCATTCTCGAGACTCCTAGACATTACAACAACCCTCACGTTGGTCGAATGCAGTTTATTTCTATACATTAAAGAATCCACCAAAACTGTTCCAATGAGACCAGTAGCACCAGTAATTAGTATGGTGGAGTTGCGGATTTTATCCCAGTTAATATCGTAAGTGGCAATATAATTTATATCTTCTTTATATAAGCCCGATTCACTAAACATTACCCTGCCTTATATTTACTATAGACTCAAACAATGTTAAATCATTCGGTGTGGTAATTTTGAAATTTAACTCCGAGCCTTTAACAAGTTTTACGTCGTACCCCAAATTGAGAGCAGCGTCGGCTAACGATATATACCACGACGAATCAGTTATCTTGCCAAAAATTTCTTTAAGGTTTTTGTAATTAAAGCCATGCGGAGTTTGCGTCGATTTAATATCTTCGCGCCGCAAATCGCTTTTTTGGATATTTAGATTTGAATCAACTCTTACAACACCATCATGTATATCAATGTATGTTGTAGTAGCACAATTATATTTTTTTACCGTCTCTACATTATTTTTAATTATTTGTTCATCAACTAGTGGACGGTTGCCGTCGTGTACTATCACTATATCGTTATCGCTATCGTCACTTAATCCATTGAATGCATTATGAATGGAATCTATTCCCGTCTCTCCACCTTCGACGATAGTTTGAAGCTTAGAAATATTAAACTCCTTGCTATAAGCTCGCAGTATAGGCTGCCATTCTTTTAGACAAGCAATGACTATTTTATCCACATATTCACTTTTTTGGAATTGCTGTAACGTATAAATAATAATTGGAATATCGTTCACGGTGATAAATTGCTTCGGCACATCTTTTTGCATGCGACTGCCCACACCGCCAGCTGTTAAGATTGCTGTTACTGTCATAGCCACTCTCCTCGATCAAATAACGTTGCCCAGGTACGTCTTTTTGCTTTATTAGAATAATCAGTTCTCCTAAGAAGTATTATTGGAGACTTTTCGTCTGGTAAAAAATGAATAACATTAGAATCTTTATCTCGCACAGTTACCGATATTCGTATGTCAGTATCGTTGAGTTCAGCTAGCTTTACTCTAAGCTTTACAGAAACCTTTTTATCCTTCGTGAGTTTTGACTGCGACGCCAGTATAGGAGCATTCCTGTTAATGTCTTGAAGTGATATGTTTGTGTGCGTTGGCGTACCGTCAAGAACATCGTATTTCACATTTATATCTAGATAGTCTGTCTGGCTAATTATCTCTGCTGGAGTTAATTTGACCGCGAGGTTAGCAATTCGACTCTTTTTATTGCTCTCAGCCTCATCTACAGCCGAGGCATTTTTATCTTTTTTATAAAGGTTCTCAATACTGTATTCATTCGCCACATCGTCAGGATTACCGCACGAAACTATCTTGCCATCTCGTATAAGCATTGCTCTACTGCAATACTTGCGAACGTTTCCCATGCTGTGCGTTACTAAAATTACTGTCTTTTTTTGTTTTCGCAGCTGTCTAAAATAATTTTCGCATTTACGCTGAAAAGCCTCATCACCGACCGCCAAAACTTCATCTAGCAACAATATATCGCTCTTTGCACGGATTGCAATCGAGAAAGCCAAACGAACTTGCATGCCGCTTGAATAGTTTTTTAACTTCTCTTCCATAAAATCTTCAAGCTCGGCAAAGGCTACAATCTCATCGTACATTGCATCAACCTCTTGATTACTAAACCCAAGCAATGCGCCGTTTAGATAAATATTCTCACGCCCCGTCAGCTCGTGATTAAAGCCTACACCTAGCTCAATAAACGGCACCAATCGGCCGTTTACTTCAACTGAACCTTGATTAGGCTGATAAATGCCAGCAATAGTTTTGAGCAACGTACTTTTACCTGAACCGTTGCGGCCTACGATACCGAAGAATTCACCTTTTTCTATCTCAAAAGATATGCCTTTTAGCGGCGTAAACTCGCGGTAGCCTTTTTTGCCTTTGAGAACATTTATGAGTTTTTGTTTAATGCCGTTGCTTGCCTCGGTTGGAATTTTAAAAGTTTTAACCAAATTATCAACGCGGATTGCTACTTTCTTATTCATGCTAAATTTCCTCTGCAAAATTTTTCGAGCTCTTCTTGAAATAAAATACTCCGACAAACAATACAAGCAACACAACAAACAAAGGTATTAATTCTTTCCACCACTGCGATATCGTAAATAATGTTAACGCATTATCGGTCACAACGAAATAACGAGCATCTTGAATGATTTGAGCGGCTGGATTGAGAAGGATAAGCTGAGCGATACTAGGCTTAATACTCGCCACCATCTGCAAAGCATAAAGAATCGGCGTTGCATAAAAAGCTGCTTGCAAAAAAATCTCCCACAAATAACCAACATCGCGGTATTTCACGTTCATAGCCGATAACAGTGAGGCTATGCCAAGCGCAAAAACATACAGCTCAATAACCAGTGGGATAATCATAAGTGCCGACCAAGAAAACATCACGCCGTTTATAATCATAAATATCGCCACCACTACCAGATTAATAGCAAGATTGATAAGCGCTGAGATCGTACCAGAAATAATAATAATATACTTCGGAAAGTTAATTTTTCGTATCAGATCGCCGCGGGCCACAATTGATTGTAATCCCTGGGATGTCGCCTCCGAGAAGAACGACCAGAGCACAATGCCAAGTAGTAAATATACTGGATAATGATCAACGCCTTGGTTGCCGCGCATAAAAATACCAAAAACGACGTATAGAATCGCAAACAAAAAGATTGGTTTAATAACAGACCATAAATATCCAAGTATTGAACCTTGGTAACGCAGCTTGAAGTCCGTCACTACAAGCTCGTGCAAAAGAATCCGATTTTCTCTTTTGAATACATTCGATAGTTTCATAGTTTCGTGTACCATTATATAATATATCTATGACAAAAAACAATCTCGCTATCATCGTCCTTAACTGGAACGGCGCCGACGATGCGCTCGAATGCATTAGCTCGCTAGCCCAACAGACACTCAAACCAGCTATCGTAGTCGTCGATAATCATTCTCGCGACGACTCTATTATGCGTTTCGAACAATATCAGACAGAACATCCGTCCGTAGATTGTATAATTATCGCTAACAATAAGAATCTGGGATTCGCCGGCGGTATTAATACCGGACTAGTTTATGCACACGAACAAGGTTTTAAATATATTGGCGTACTTAACCCTGATGCCATTGCTGACAAAAACTGGTGTAGAGCACTCGTCGACGAACTGTCAAGTCAGCCAAAATGTGGCATTGCGACTGGCATTTTACAACGGCGCGACGGTAAGACGCTTGATACAACTGGCGACTTTTATACCACCTGGGGACTACCTGGCCCACGAAACCGCGACGATCCTATTGAAAATGCGCCGAGTAAGCCTGGCGAGGTTTTTGGCGCGACTGGCGGCGGAGCGATTTATCGCGCGGCAATGTTTGACGATATCGATATGTTCGACGAGGATTTTTTCATGTATTACGAAGATGTCGATTTGAGTTTTCGTGCCCAATTAGCCGGTTGGAAGGTTCGATTCACGCCTGAGGCTATCGCCTATCATAAAGTCGGTGCCAGCAGCAAGAAAGTACCTGGCTTAGCAGTCTACAATACCTTCAAAAATCTGCCATTAGTCTTTATTAAAAACGTCCCCAGACAATTATTCTGGTATATAGGCATACGCTTTTTCATAACCTATTGGCTAATTTTTGCCAGCGCCGTCCGTCACGGCAATGGCTGGCCAGCTTTCAAAGGTATATTAACCTCAATCATTCGCAAACCCGCTGCCTACTATAAACGCTGGTCTATTCAAAAAAACCGCAAAGTCCCTGTCGACTACATCCGCAGCATTATTCACAGTGGACCATTGCCCAACCAAACTGGATTATTAAAATTTCGTAAGTTTTTTATCAGAAATAATAATGAATAACCATAGTATATTTTTAATCAAAACGCACCCCACAGAGAGAATTAATCCATATGCGCCTGCTAGAATATGAAGCCAAAAACCTACTGTCAGCGTGTGGAGTGCCGATACCGCGCAGCAAAGTTTTCGCTGCTAATGAATTGCAAGCTATCGCTGCGCCGATCGTTCTGAAATCGCAGGTTCCTATCGGCGGGCGCGGCAAACTTGGCGGCGTGCAAATAGTCCGTCGGCAGTCAGCTATAGAATCTGCTGCCCGAAAAATGTTCAATCTTAAAATCAAGGGATTTTTGCCGTCAAAATTGCTAGCCGAAGAAATCCTCGATATCAGCCGCGAATTTTATTTTTCGTTAAATATTAATCGCCAAACTGCTGGCATTGAACTGCTTGCCCATACTGGCGGCGGTGTCGAAATTGAAAGCCAAGATACTGCGGATTTTTTTCGGCGCGATATCGTCAACAAAAAATTCGAATCTTTAACTGACGAGCTCGCTGATTATCTCGATATTGCTGACAAAGCATTCTTGCTGCAAGGTATTATTGAAAATGCTTATCGTTGTTTTATTGACAATGATTGCTTATTACTAGAGATTAACCCGCTAGTACTCACCTCTGACGGTAAGTTAATCGCTGGCG
>ERZ772945.947-NODE-947-length-21691-cov-7.559900_pt1 | contig 21691 bp, 9 predicted proteins | sample MGYA00511681_ERZ772945 | MGnify/ENA primary metagenome ERZ772945 (study PRJEB29015, sample SAMEA2737943) | human oral metagenome | biome: human oral; feature: human-associated habitat; material: dental | place: China | collected 2143 ...
TTCATTCTCACCAGCTTGTAGGTATCCGAACGCTTCTTCCACCTGATGAGGATGTCCCGTTCCTCGTTCGTCATGTCGATCTGCATGAGGCTATCTTATAGCAGACCCTCCGTAAACGCTAACCAGGAATCCTGCAGCAGTTGCCCCAGAATGCCATTTTGTTTAATTCTAGCCATACCTGAGAACGGATCAGTCGACGTTCCAGGTCAGGTCAATGGCCAAGGGCGCTCCGCTCTTCCGCTACGACTATCTGGCGTCGCCACAGTCCAGCGCGGTGCCGTCCGCGCACTTCCAGGTGCATGCGCACCGCGACGAGCTCCTGCACGCCATGTACGTCTCGGACAGGGCGCGCTCACGACCGGCTCAGAGGAAGGACCTCGATCCCGCCTCTCCGCGTGGCCTTCAGATGGTCCACTTCCCTCTCGGAGGGGCCCGGTTCCGCCCCTGCCTGGAGGACGTCATCGAGCTCCTCATCAATGAGTTCGGAGTCGACGCGCAGCCCGGGTGGCAGAACGCGATCAGATGCGGGCGCATTGCGTGGAGGCACATCCAGCTCGCCGCTGCGGTGCGCGATGATCCAGAAACAGCCCGTAGCGCGCTGCAGGAGTTCGCTCAGGACGCGCCGACCGCTGAGGACCGGCTGGCTCGGTTCTGAACGACCGTGCCGAGCGCGGGATCACCTGCCGGGCAACCCATCCGGTCACGGGCGGTCCGGACAGAGTCCGACGCTTCCCAATGATAGGACGAAGAGGGCGCCGCAGGGCGGGCGTGAGCGGTGGGGCGGGGAGTCCGTAAGCCATCGCGCGCCCCGGGCGTTCCCGAGCGCGCTGCACGGTCGTCTGCTGCGAACGCACAACACGGGCCCTGTGCCGGGGCGACCCGTCTCCCGACGGCGCCCCGCCCGAGCCCCGTCACTCCGCACCTTAGCCCACCCGCGGTTGTGCGCATCGCGGTATGGTCACGGGCGATGCAGGCGCTGACTGTGGCGCTGGGGCAGCCGGAACGCGCTGGTAGGGTTCTGCCAGCTGTCACGGCCGGAGCTGGTGGAGGAGCGGGCGATGGAACTTTCGGGCACGGTCCCGGACCCACTCGGCGGACCGTCCGGCCACCCGGCCGCCCAGGCCGACGACGGGCTCTCCTCCTACGCCACCGGCGAGCGGGTGGTCATCCGCGACGAGGAGTGGATCGTCCGTACGGTCTCACCGGCCACCCCGGGCGTGCGGCTGGAGGTCACGGGCGCCTCCGAGCTCGTGCGGGACCACGAGGCCACCTTCTTCTCCGCCATCGACGAGGTCCGGCGCCTCGACCCGCGTCAGGTCCGCCTGGTACCGGACACCTCCGGGGCGTTCCTGAGTACGCGCCTGTGGCTGGACGCCGTCATGCGCCGCAGCCCGGTCCCGGTGGCGGACACCCGCGTGGTCGCCGGTCACCGCGCCCTCCTGGACCACCTGGACTACCAGCTGCGCCCGGCCCGGACCATGCTGTCCAACCTGCGCCCGCGCCTGCTGATCGGCGACGCGGTGGGCCTGGGCAAGACCCTGGAGATCGGCATCGCCCTGTCCGAGCTCATTGCCCGCGGCCGCGGGGACCGCGTCCTCGTGGTCACGCCGCGCGCGGTCCTCAAGCAGTTCCAGCACGAGATGTTCACGCGCTTCGGCATCCCCCTGGTGCGCCTGGACTCCGCCGGCATCCAGCGCGTCCAACGGGACCTGCCCGCCGGACGCAACCCCTTCGCCTACTTCCACCGGGTGATCGTCTCCATCGACACCCTGAAGAACCCGCACCTGTACCGCCACCACCTGCGCTCCCACCGCTGGGACGCCGTCGTCATCGACGAGTGCCACAACCTCATCAACCGCGGCACCCAGAACAACGAGCTGGCCCGGATCCTGGCGAGGAACTCCGACGCCCTCATCCTGGCCTCGGCCACGCCCCACAACGGCAGCGCGGAGTCCTTCGCCGAGCTCGTCTCCCTGCTGGACCCCACGGCGATCGCCGACCCCCGCTCCTACTCCTCGGCTGACATCGCCCACCTCTACGTGCGCCGCCACCGCGGCAGCCCGGAGGTGCGCTCCGAGATCGCCGACCGCTGGCGCGAGCGCCTCCAGCCAGCCATCCACCCGGTGGCCCCCGGCGCCGCCGAGCGCGAGGTCATGGCCGAGCTGGACTCCGTGTGGCTCCACCCCACGGGCGGGTCCGCCCCCGTGACCGGCCGGGGCCGCACCCTCTTCCCCTGGACCCTGTTCAAGGCCTTCCTGTCCTCCCCGCAGGCCCTGCGCTCCACTATCGCCAACCGCCTGCGCACCCTGTCGGGCGCCAACGGCACCGCCCAGACCGCTGAGCGGCGCGCCCTGACCCGCCTGGACTCCCTGACCGCCCAGGTGACTGCTCCGGCCAAGACCAGGGCGCTCACCTCCCTCCTTAAGGAGCTCGGCGTGGGCCGGGACAGCGACACCCGTGTCGTCGTCTTCTCCGAACGCATTGACACCATTGAGATGCTGGCGCGCGAGCTCCCCGGCCGCCTGCACATGCCCAAGGACGCGGTCCGCACCCTCTACGCCAGCCAGTCCGACGACACCATCCAGTCCACTGTGGAGTCCTTCGGCCAGAAGCGCTCCCCGATCCGGGTGCTCCTGGCCTCGGACATGGCCTCCGAGGGCCTCAACCTGCACAAGCAGTGCCACCTGCTCGTGCACTACGACGTCCCCTGGTCCTTTATCCGCCTCCAGCAGCGCAACGGGCGCATCGACCGCTACGGGCAGCGCCACGCCCCCGCGATCCACGCCCTGGCCCTGGCTGACGAGGAGGCCACGAGCGAGGTCCGCGTGGTCACCTCCCTGCTCACCAAGGAGCACGAGGCCAACCGTGCACTGGGCGACGCCGGGGTGCTCATGGACCTGGACGTCACCGAGTACGACGGCGGCCTGGAGGAGCGCACGGTCATGGACGCCCTGGCGCGCGGGCGCACCGTCGAGGACGTCTCCGCGACCCCCGCCAGGGTCGTCGCCGACAACCCGTTCCTGCGCGTCGCCCTGGGGCTGGCCGGAGACGCGCCCAGGGGCGGCGCACCGGCGTATACACGGCCCACGGACGCGCAGTCCCCGGACGTGCGGCCCCCGGTGGCGCGCACGGACCACCACCGTGACGGCGCGTTGAGCGGCACCGCTGAGGCGGCGCGCCTCTTCGCGGATGACGACGACTACGTCGCCGCGGTCCTGCGCGGGACAATGACCCCTGCCGAGCGCGAGGAGCTCCAGGTGCGCCGGGACAGCGAGCACGACCTCCTGGAGCTGCGCACGGACTCCGTGGTGGCGCTCCGCTCGGGTCTGCGCACCCGTCTGCGCAACCTGCCACGGGAGCTCGTGCGCGGCGAGGACTCGGTCCTGGACGCCATCGCGGTGACCGGCTCAGGCCCGCTGGCCGAGAGGCGCCTGCAGGCCGCCCAGGAGTCCACCAGCTCCGGTGACGCCTGGCCGGACGTCCAGTTCCTCACCCCCGCTCACCCGGTGGCCGAGTGGGCGGCCGACCGGGGCCTGGGCGTCACCGAGCGCGGCACCGCCCTGGTGGTGACCGGCGAGGTCGACCAGCCCACCTACCTGACGCAGGCGACCTGGGCCAACGGCGCCGGGCAGGTGGTTATCGCGAGCCTGGACGCCGTGGGCGTGGCACTACCGGACACCGGGCGAGGCTCCCGGGGAGCCGGCGCCGAGGACGCGGGGCGCACCGGCTCGGCCAGTGCGTCCGTGGTCGGGATCGAGGACATGGTGACCCTCCTGCGCCGTGCGGGCCTGGACGACCGCGCCATTAACACGGGCGCGCTGGAGGAGGAGCTCCTGGAGCGGCTGCGCCCGGGCGTTCCCGTGGCACTGGACGCCGCCACCACCGCCTTGCACGGGCGCCGTGCGGAGTTCGAGGGCGACTTCGACGCGCGCCTGGAGGCCGACCGCGAACGCCTGTCCGTCTGGCACCAGGAGAGCCTGGACCACCTGACCCTGCCATCGGTCTCCCGTGCGAGACGGGAGCGCATTGAACGCACGGCCCAGGGCATTGCCGACCTCATCACCTCCATGCAGGTGACCGGGGAGCCCCATGTCCGGTTGCTGGCCGTCATCGTCCCCAGGAGCATGTGATGGACGACGTCATTGTCAACGACACCGAGTTCCTCTCCGCCCACTGGCTCGCCGAGGGCTTCCCGGCACGACTCTCCGGCCTGGTCAAGGGCTGGCGCGCACAGGCCAAGGCAGGCGGTGCCGACCCCCTTCACGGGCTGCTCTCAGTGTCAGGGGACTACCTGCGTGCCGTCCACCAGGCCCTGGACGCCACCGAGGGGACTGACGGCGCGGTGGCCGGCGGTGTGCGTGACGACGCGGCCAGGCAGACCTCCGCCCGCCTCCTGGCCCCCGCCCACGACCGCCTCCTGGGGGCTCTCGGCCTCCTCCCTGATCCACCCGGTGCCGCTGGTTCCGAGGAGGCCGCTGCCGCCCTGGAGACGAGCCACCGCACCGACCTGGTCACCCTCCAGGGCGAGCGCGAGTTCGTGGTCCCGGTGCTGCTGGACGTGCGCGGCCCCGGGGGTCACGCCCTCGTGGTGCTGGAGGCCTGCGCGACGGACGGGATCGGGGACCTGCTGGCCGAGGAGCAGGCGCCAGGCGGGGCGGCGGACCAGACGCCGCCCGGAACCGGAGGGCTCATGACGCCCCTGAGCCGCACGAGTGCGAGCGGGAAGCCGGAGCCCGTCTTCACCGTGGCCCGGGCCCTGTCCGAGCTCTTCGCCTCCGACGCCACCGCCCGCTACGCCCTGGTGCTGGCAGGCCGCTGGGCCCTGCTCACCGACGCCCCACGCTGGTCCGAGGGCCGCTACCTGGCCCTGGACCTGGTGACCGCCATGGAGCGCCGGGAGACGACGACGTCAGGCGGCCTGGCCCGCGTGGCCGGGCTCATGAGCGGCGAGGTCCTCCTGCCCACACCCGAGGGCACCACCGTCATGGACTCCCTGACCCAGGACTCCACCAACCACGCCGTGGGGGTCTCCGCCGAGCTGCGCGACGGCCTGCGCCGCAGCGTGGAGATCGTCGCCGGCGACGTGGTGCGCTCCATGCGCGAGGCCGGGGAGGACGAGGACCTCCTGGACCCGGACCTTCCAGGCGAGCTGGCCCGCCAGTCCCTGCGCTTCTTGTACCGGCTGCTCTTCCTCCTGTTCGCCGAGGCCCACCCGGAGCTGGGCGTCCTACCCACGGCGTCGGACGACTACGCCTCGGGCTACGGCCTGGACCGGCTGCGCGACCTGTGCCTGGAGGAGCTGCCCGCCTCCGCCGCACGCACCCACCACATCCACGCCTCCCTCGACATCCTCTTCCGCCTGGTGTCCGGTGACGTCCCCGGCGTGCAGGAGATGCCGGTGGAGGACCTGCGCGCGGACCTGTTCGCCCGCTCCCGCACCTCGCTCATTGACGGCACGGACGGCCGGGTGCGCCACTGGCTCTCCGACGCCGCCCTCCACGAGGTCCTGCGTCTCCTGCTGCTGTCCACCCCCACGGGCAAGGGATCACGCGGGGCGCGCAGGCGCGGCGGGTGGATCTCGTACGCGAACCTGGGCATTAACCAGCTCGGCGCCGTCTACGAGGGGCTCATGTCCTACTCCGGGGTCCTCACCACCCAGCCGATGGTGGAGGTCGCCAAGGGCGGGGACGCCTCCAAGGGCTCCTGGCTGGTGCCGGAGGCCGACTCCGGGCGCTACGCGGACTCCGACATTGTGAGGGTGACGGACCCGACGACGGGGGAGAGGCGCATCCGCCGCTACGGTGCGGGGGAGTTCGCCTACCGCCTGTCGGGACGCGACCGTGAGCGCTCCGCCTCCTACTACACCCCTGAGGTCCTCACCCAGTGCGTGGTGCGCCACTCTCTGGCCGAGCTCTTCACCAAGGACACGACCGCCGCAGAGGTCCTGGGCGTGCGCGTGTGCGAACCCGCCCTGGGATCAGGGGCCTTCGCCAACGAGGCCGTCAACCAGCTCGCCGAGGCCTACCTGGAGCGCAGGCAGAAGGAGCTCGGGCAGACGATCGACGCCGACCGGCTGCCCGCCGAGCGGCGCCGCGTCAAGGCGTGGATCGCCCTGCACCGGGTCTACGGCGTGGACCTCAACGCCACCGCCGTGGAGCTGGCCGAGGTCTCCATGTGGCTCAACGTCATGCAGCCCCACCTGGCCGCCCCCTGGTTCGGCCTCCACCTCAGGCGCGGCAACTCCCTCATCGGGGCCCGCCGCGCCACCTACGACCTGGTCGCCCTGCGCAAGGCCAGGACCCTGCACAGCAAGGAGGTCCCCACGGACCAGGGGCTGGCCGCCGTGCCCCTGGGGACCCTGGGCACCGGGCAGGTCCACCACTTCCTCCTGCCCTCGGCCACCTGGGGCGCCGTGGCCGACGCCAAGCAGGCCAAGGAGCTCGACTCGGCGGGCGCCAAGACCATGAGGGCCTGGCGCAAGACCATGCTGAAGCGGCCCGACCACCGCCGCGAGGACGTGCTGCGCCGCGACGCCAACGCCGCCCTGGTCGAGGCATTCCTGGAGGACGAAGCCGCTGATCAGCAGGCGGCTTCCGCCCCGGTTGCATCGGTCGGCTCAGCCGGTGCCGGGACGGCCATTACCGAGGCGCTCTTCGGCGGCGAGATCCAGCAGATCGACCTGGTCGAGCAGGCACGCAGGGCCGATGAGGACAGACGCCGCAAGGCGGAGAAGGAGCTGCGCAGGCGCACGGTCAGGCGAGCCAGCCAGGAGGAGCGCCTGACCGCCCTGGCCGGGCGCGTGGAGAGGCTCTGGGCCATCGCGGCACGGCGCCTGGAGGTCAGTGAGCAGGAGGCCTCCCGCCGCATTGAGGTCTGGGGGATGCCCGACGCCTTGCAGGCCTCGCCCTCCACAGTGACCCGTGAGCGCATTGAGAACGCGCTCGCGGACCCCGACTCCATGTACCAGCGCCTGCGCACCGTCATGAACGCCTGGTGCGCCCTGTCCTTCTGGCCGCTGGACAGGCGGCAGGAACTGCCCGACTGGAACGAGTGGCTGGCCACCCTGGAGGACATACTGGGCCTGGACTCCGTGCAGACGGCTAACAGCGAGCGCCTGGTGGATCAGGCAGGGTTCGACGACCTCGACCTCATTGAGCGCACCGAGCGCGCCGAGACCGGTATGCGGTCCTCCTTCGAGTGCCAGGAGCTGCACCCCTGGCTCGCCACCGTCCAGCAGATCACCCAGAAGGAGGGCTTCTTCCACTGGGAGCTCGACTTCGCCCAGGTCTTCACCCGCGGTGGCTTCGACCTCCAGGTCGGGAACCCGCCATGGGTGCGGCCTACATGGAAGGATAACGAGACTCTGTCCGAGGCGGATCCCTGGTTCATGCTCGAGCCAAAGATCCCCGAGAAGGCCTTCGCCGCGAGGCGTGCCGAGATACTGGCCTCCCCCAGGGACCGTGCCGCCTACCTTGCGGACTTGACGTCTATGACGGGAACCTCTGCGATACTAGGTTCGCCTGTCGATCATCCGATCCTGGCGGGGATTCAGACCAATCTCTACATGGTTTTTATGGAGCGTGCATGGCGTTCCATGGGTGAGCACGGAATAGTTGGCCTTCTGCATCCCGAAGGGCATTTCGTAGACCCTGAAGCTGGGGCGCTACGCGAAGCAACATACAGAAGACTGCGGAGGCATTGGCAATTCGACAACCAGTTGAAATTGTTCGATGAAGTAGGAGGGACGCGAGTATTCTCGATTTCAGTCTACGGGACTGATCGAAACCCGAAATTCTTGCAGATAACCAATATTCATGCTCCGCAGACGGTTGAGCTCTCGCTATGCGGTCCTGAAAATGACATGTTGCCGCAAGTCAAAACGGATGACGGAGAGTGGGATACCCGACCTCACCGGGATCGAATTGTGAAAATCGATGAAAATGTGCTGGGAGTGTGGCGCGAGCTTTTCGATGCTCCCGAGGTTCCGGCGGTGCGCGCAAGACTTATGAGACCACTCCTTGGGGAGCATCAGAGTATCCTCTCCGCTGTTGCGAAAATAATTGTCCGAAACAAGGTGGGCAAAATATTTGTGTCGGCAGGCTGGCATGAGAAGCGCGCAAAATCTGATGGTACTATGATTGCACGTTCTAATGCCACACATTCTTGGCGGTGTGCGATCATTCAAGGTCCTCACTTTTCTTTGGCAAACCCGTTTTCAAAAAATGCAAGACCGGACTGCCGCAATAAAGCAGATTATGATCAATGGGACCTGGAGGAGCTGCCTGAGTTCTGCGTTCCTCGCACCAACTATCAGCGCGCGGTAACACGTGAGCAGTACGAGGCGCGCATTGACCGCTGGAACGGAGAGCCATCCTGGGACTACTGGCGTGTTGCGGTACGGCGCAGGGTCGACACCGGCACCGAGCGCTCACTCATTCCCGCTCTTATTCCGGTAGGCGCGGCGCATGTCCACGCCGTACACTCGTGTACGGCGGGGACATGCGCCGCGCCTGTCCACGCACGTCAACGTGGACAATCGCCGCTGCGCGACGATTGTCCAGGGGGATTCTCGCCTCGTCCAGAAGATGCTCTCGCGACCGTCCTCATGTGTGGAGTATGGTGCTCGCTACCTGCTGATTATTTTGTCAAGGTGAGTGGCAAGACGGATCTTCACCCGGAGTTCATTGAAAAACTCCCCGCCCCCACCAAGCACCCCGCCTGGCGCTACCTGCTGCTGCGGACGCTTCGCCTCAACTGCCTCACCCGGGACTTTGAGCCCCTGTGGAAGGCCCTCGCTCCTCTGACGGACCCGGAGGATGCGTGGACCCCCGCTTTCGCCGACTGGCCCGCCCTCGCCGTCGGCAAGCGGGCGCGGGCCGAGGCCCCGCACCCCGCTGACCCGGGCGCGGGGGAGGAGCCCATTACCTGGGACCACGCGGGCGACCTCGGCCTGTCCACCTGGACCATGGACACGCCCCTGCGCAGCGACTACGAGCGCCGCGCCGCCCTGGTGGAGACCGACGCCCTGGGCGCCATTATGCTGGGGCTCACCGCCGAGCAGCTCTGCCTCATCTACCGCGCCCAGTTCGGCGTGCTGCGCAAGTACGAGCACACCATGTGGTTCGACGCCCTGGGCCACCAGATCGCCAGGCACCACCAGGCCTACGGCGTCCACCAGGACAAGTCCGACTACCCCACCCTCATGGACTACATCCAGGACATGGAGGAGGCGGGGCTCGACCCCTGCGCCGACCAGCCGCCCGAGGCCTGGTACGAGGACGGCCCCTACACCGACATCCTCTCCCGCTACGAGGCCCCCTTCACCAAGGCCGACCGCGAGGCCGAGATGACCGCCGCCCACGCCGAGTTCTGCCGCCGCCTCGCCGCCGCCGGCCTCACTGACGCCGCTGGCCGTCCCCTGGGGGATGGCGGCCAGGGCGCACAGAAGGGGCTGCCCGGGTCATGACGCTAGAACCAGTGCGCCGAAACCGTGTCGGTGGGGCCGCTTATGATGCGGACGTGGCTGACCTTGATCGTCTTGCGCTCGTCCTGGCGGTGACCCGTGCGCCCGCCCGGGACGTCAGTCAGCCCGAGCGTGTCCTGCGTCTGCTGGAGACCCGCGACCCGCAGGCGGTCCTGGACGAGCTGCGGGGCGGCGCCGTAGAGCTCCCCCTCGGCCCTGACGCCCTGGTGGAGGCCGCCCGGCAGGACATCTCAAAGTGGCTCGCCACCGGCATGACGATCACCAGCATCCTCGACCCCGCCTACCCCTCCACCCTCGCCGAGGTCCGCGAGGCCCCCGCCCTGCTCTACGCCGAGGGATCGCTTCGGCAGCACGACTTGGGGGTGTGCGTCGTCGGCACGCGCCGCCTGGACGACGCGGGGGCGGACGTCGCGCGCACGGTCGCGGCCGCACTGGTCGGCCAGGGCCTGACCGTCGTCTCTGGGCTCGCGGCGGGTACGGACACCGTGGCCCACGAGGAAGCCCTGGCCCGGGGCGGGCGCACTGTGGCCATAATGGGCACCGGGATCGACTCCACCTCCCCGGCGGGGAACAAGGACCTGCGCCGCCGCGTCGTGGCCGCGGGAGGACTGGTCGCCACCCAGTTCCCCCCGGGCGCGCACGGGTCACGCATCACCTTCCCCATGCGCAACGCCGTCATGAGCGGGTACGGGCTGGCCACCGTCGTCGTCGCCGCGGGCGAGCACTCCGGGACCCGCATCCAGGCCCGCAAGGCCCTCGACCACGGTCGCGGCCTCATCCTCACCGAGCGGGTCGTGCGCGAGACCACCTGGGGATCCCACTACGCCCACCGCCCCGGTGTCACAGTGGCCCGACGCAGCCAGGACGTCCTGAACGCAGTGGACACCATTATCCACGAGCGCCAGCTCCTCGGAGTGCAGTGAGAAAACATGAACCGCAACACCGAGGTGCTCAATAGCCAGTTGGGTACCTACACCCGCAATGCCACAGCCGCAGACGTGCCCCTGTGCCCCCTGTGCCGCACCGAACTGGCTCCCGACTCATCCCACTGCCGTTCGCGCCAACGTCTTCTCGCTGTCCCCGGGGCCGTGCCCGACCGGGTGGGTTTCGGCATCTATGCCGTCGGCGGACAGCAGACCGGGTACATGATGCGGAACTATAAGAATGGAATGCTCAACCGGGACTACGGGCAGGTACGAGCTCTTTTTGCCGAGATGCTTCAGCACAACGCGTGCCTGGCAGCACTGAGCGGGACCCCTGTCAGCGCGATCACCTACATACCCACACTCAGCCACCCCTCTCACCGCTACCACGCGCTCGCGCACATTCTTGGAGACATGGTGCGGGCCCTTCCAGCTCTCGCTGGCCTCACCCGTCTCCACCTCCGGCCGACCACTGTCCCGCACCAGGCCCACCAGATAGCTGGCAGCGGCTCCCTCACCGTCGAGGAAGGAAACGGTGAGTGGGGTCATGTCCTTGTCGTTGATGACACCTGGACCACCGGGGCATCTGTCGGAGACGCCACCCTGACGCTCCGGGCCGCTGGAGCCGCCATGGTCTCAAGCCTGCTGGTCGCACGCTGGATCAATGAGACGTACAGCCGTGCGCTGACCGCTTCACTGGCCCGACGCAAGACATTCGATTCCCGCACCTGCCCCTGGACGCTCTCAGGACAGTGCCCGTCCCCAGGCCCCCACCCCGCAGGCGGCTGGCAATGAGCACCCATGCACCGTCCCGGGGCAGGCACGCCGCCTTCACTCCCAGCCTGCCGAGCCTCCTGGCAGAGGACGTCCGCACCGGGCTCGTGGAGTACTTGTCCACCACGTACTCCCTGGCCGATCCGGCCGCGCGCAACGTCCTGGCCGCCTTCCTCGACTCCTCCGAGCACGGCATCTTCCGCGGCCCCTACCTGAGGCTGCGCCCGCCCTTCCGCAGCGTTACCCCCACCTGGGCCAGCCCCCTGAGCTGGATGCCCGCCGGGTTCACCCCCTACCTGCACCAGGCCCGCGCCTTCGAGCGCCTGAGCAGCCGCGACCATGCACCACGGCCCACGCTCGTGACCACCGGCACCGGAAGCGGCAAGACCGAGGCCTTCCTCCTGCCCCTGCTGGACCACGCGCGCCGCGCCCACGGCAGGGGCCCCAGCGGCATTACCGCCATCATCCTCTACCCCATGAACGCCCTGGCCACCGACCAGGCCCGTCGCATCGCCCGGACCGTGAGCAGCGCCCCCGAGCTGGACGGGGTGCGTGTCGGCCTCTACATCGGCGGTGACGGGCACCACCGCGTCATGAGTGCCGAGCACGTCATTGACCACCGGGACACCCTGCGTACCCACCCGCCCCATATCCTGCTCACCAACTACAAGATGCTCGACCTGCTCCTCATGGACCCCCGTCACGCGGACCTGTGGCGCGGCGCCGGGCAGGATCTGCAGTACCTCGTCCTGGACGAGTTCCACACCTACGACGGCGCCCAGGGCACCGACGTCGCCATGCTCCTGCGCCGCCTCGGCGCCGCCCTGGGTATCGCCCGGCCGGGGCAGCCCCTGGGGGACGTCGTCCCCGTCGCCACCTCCGCGACCCTGGGCGACCTCACCTCCTCTCGCTCCCCGGACGGCCGCCCCGATCCGGGCGGCGCCGACGCGGCCACCGCCCCTATGCGGGACCTCGCCCGGACCGTCTTCGGACGCCCCTTCGAGGCGGACTGCGTCATTACCGAGGACCGTCTCACCCCCGACGAGGCCTTCCCCGGGCCGGGGGAGAACGCCACCCGCATCTTCCCGGACCCGGGTGACATCGCCGCCGTCAGCGCCCCCACGGACGCCGCTGGCTGGAGGCGTCTGGCCCAGTCCGTCCTCGTCACCGACGACGGCAGGCCCGCCACCGACGACCTCTCCGACCCCGTCGCACTGGGCCAGCGGCTCACCGGGCACGCCGTAGGCCAGACCCTCCTGAGGGTCCTGGGCACGCGCCCCGTTACCGTCGATGAGGCCCTCATGGCCCTGGGGCGGGCGACCATGCGTCCCTGGTACTCCACCGACCCCGCCACCCGCAGGGTCGGCGTCAGCGCCCTCAGCCGCCTCCTCGCCCTCGCCTCCTACGCCCGCACACAGGATCCGGCCACAGGACGCCTCCGTCCCCTCATTGACGTCCAGGTCCAGCTCTGGGTCCGTGACGTCCACCGACTCCTGCGGGAGGTCTCCACCGAGCCCTCTTTCACCTGGTGGACCCCCACCACCGTGAAGGAGGAAGGCGCCACCTTCCTCCCCGCCGTCTACTGCCGCTCCTGCGGCGCCTCCGGCTGGGCCGCCTTGAGGCCGGGCACCGCCGAGCGCCACACCGAGGGCGCCCTGAACGCCCACCACCTGGCCATCTGGCAGGCGGGCGTCTCCTCGACCGACCACTCCCGTCTGCGCTACCTCATGCGCGCCGCCGACCCTAAAGGCGCTCACCTCCTCGACCCCTCGGGTCCCAGCCTCCTGCGCCCCGCCCTGGAGGAGTCCGAGGCCCACCAGCGCTTCATCCCCGTCCACCAGCCCCTGACCGGGGACGACGCGAGGCGCGACACCTGCCCTGCCTGCGGCACCCGGGACGCCGTCCGCTTCATGGGCACAGCCGCCTCCACCCTCCTGTCCGTCGCCCTGTCCCAGGCCTTCGGCTCCACCCACCTGCCCGACGAGGAGAAGAAGACCCTCGTCTTCACCGACTCCGTCCAGGACGCCGCCCACCGGGCCGCCTTCATCGAGGCCCGCGCCTTCCGTTTCAACCTCCGCTCCGCCCTCTACCGCGCCGCCCGCGCCGCCGGAGGACGGACCACCCTGGAGGACCTCTCCCACAACCTCGTCCCGGCCACGACACGACGCCACGAGGGCGACCAGGAGCTCTACCTCCTGGCCCCGCCGTCCCTGGTACGACGCATGGGCTGGGACCGGGACAACACCTGGCTCGCCGCGGACAAGGGCGGGGCACGCCACAAGGCCGTCCGGCAGCGCCTCGCCCAGGAGGCCCACCTGGAGGCAGGGCTCTTCGCCCGCCTCGGACGCACCCTGGAGCTGACCGGCTCCTGGAACGTCGACGTCGACCTCACCGGTGAGGACCTCTCCGACGTCGCCGATATCCTGCGCGAGTCCCACCTCAACAGCGCAGGCTACGTCCCCGGGACCCAAGCGCCCCGACGCGCCTACGAGCAGTGGCTGCTCGGGCTCCTGGACCACCTCCGCCTGGCCGGAGGCATCGCCCACCGCTGGTTGAATCCCTACCGCGACCAGGACGGGCGCACCTGGCTCGTCGGAGGCGGCGCCCGCCACCGGGCTATGCGCCGCTTCGGCCCGCGCAGCGCCCGCCCCGGGTTCCTCACTACCGGCAGGACCGACAAGGACAGCGACTTCATCACCCTGAACGGCGCCCCCACCACCTGGGCGGGGGACTGGACCCGACGCTGCCTGGACGTCAGCGACGCCCCGACGGACGGCTCCGCGGGGGCCCTCCTGCGCGAGGCCACCGAGCTCCTGGCTGGCCGGGGCGTCCTGGACTCCCGGTCAACGCCCACCGGCCGCACCTACGGGCTGGACCCGCAGAGACTGGTCATCGACACCCGTGAGGCCGCCAGGCTCGTGTGCGACCGGTGCCGTCAGGTCCTCACCGTCGCCCCGGAGCGCGAAGCCGTCTGGACGGGCGCCCGGTGCACCCGGTGGCACTGCACCGGGGCCCTGGGCCCCGCCCCGGGCCAGGCCGCCTCAGAGGGCGGGGTGGGGCAGGGCGCCGACTACTACCACGCCCTCTACACCCAGGGACGCCTGCGCCCCATCAAGGCCCGGGAGCACACTGCCCTCCTGGACCGTCAGCGCCGCGAGGAGCTGGAGGAGGCCTTCGCCCGCTCCGACACCGGCACGGACCCCAACGTCCTGACCTGCACCCCCACCCTCGAGCTCGGCGTGGACATCGGGGACCTCTCCGTGGTCTGCCTCGCCTCCCTGCCCCGCACCACCGCCAGCTACCTCCAGCGCGTGGGCCGCGCCGGCCGTAGTGACGGCAACGCCCTCGTCCTGGCCGTCGTGCGCCCCACCACCCGCACCATGCCCTACCTCGAGGAGCCCGCTGAGCTCCTCGACGGCGTCGTGCGGCCCCCGGCCGCCTACCTGCGCGCCACCGAGCTCCTCACCCGCCAGCTCACCGCCCACGTCCTGGACACCGCCGTCCCCGATTCCGTCCCCGCGCCGCCCGGCAGCATCAGGACGGTCTTCGAGCAGTGGCGCGACGCGCGCCGCCCCGGCCCCAGCGGCACCGGGGGAGAGGCCACGGACCCGGCGCCCTGCTGGCTCGACACGTTCACCGGCTACGTCTCCGCCCACGCCGAGACCCTCGTCGACTCCTTCCTCGCGCTCTTCCCTGGCGAGGTCGCCCCCGCCCGTGACCACCTCATCGCCCACTGCCGCGTCGGCCTGCCCGCCGCCGTGGACAGGATCGCCAGCCGGTGGAACGCCGAGACCCGTGCCCTGCGTGAGCAGAGCGAGCAGACACGGGACAGTATCAACCGCCTCCTCGCTCTCGGGCACCGCGACGAGGCGGACGAACGCGACCTCGAGCGCCTCCGCGGGGAAGCGAGGGCACTCCGCGGCCGTCAGACGCGCCACCTCAACGACCCCGAGATCAACGAGACCTTCACCGCGCTGGGACGCGAGGGCCTCCTGCCCGGCTACAACCTCCTGGACGACTCCACCACCCTGGAGGCGCACCTGTGGTGGCGCGGCGACAGCCAGGACAGCGCCACCTCGGACATCCAGAACGTCGACTACGAGGTCACCCGCCCCTCGACCACCGCCCTGAGCGAGCTCGCACCCGGGGCCAGCTTCTACGCCTACGGCCGCAAGGTGGTCGTGGACGCCATTGACCTCAACGCCGACGAGGCCGCCGCGGGCCTCACCTGCGTCTGCCCCGCCTGCGGCTGGTCCGGTCCCAGCCCGCGGGCGGAGGGCTGCCCCCAGTGCCACAGCCTCGGCGTCACCGACGTGGGTCAGCGAGTCACCATGAGGCCTCTGCGACGGGTCTCCTCCGTGGCGAGCATCGAGGACACCACCATCACCGACTCCATGGAGGAGCGCTCCCGGCTCACCTTCGACATGGCCTGGGGCGTGGACCCCCAGGACTCCGTCACCTCCGCCTGGCGCCTGAGCGACTACACCTTCGGCGTGGAGCACCTGAGCCGGGCCGTCGTCCGCAGCTACAACCTCGGCCCGCTCTCACGCTCCGGACCCGGCCTTGTCGTCGGCGGCACCGAGCACCAGGCCCCGGGCTTCCTCACCTGCACCATGTGCGGCGTCGTCGACCTGCGTGAGGGCAGCAACGCACGTCAGGCCGTGCGGCACCGCGGCTTCTGCCGCACCCGCCGGGGCGAGAAGGAGAAGTGGACCCGCGTATACCTCAAGCACGAGCTCACCACCCAGGCGCTGCGCGTCCTCCTGCCCGAGACCGCCCTGGACGACCCCGCCGAGCTCGTCGCGCTCGAGGCCGCGCTCATGCTCGGCATCCGACTCGACCTGGGCGGGGACCCCCAGCACCTGGATATCCGCGACGTGCCCGGACGCAGCAAGGGCGTGCCCACCCGCTACCTGGTGGTCGCCGACACCGTTCCCGGCGGCACCGGCTACCTCGACCGCTACGCCGACCCCGAGGTCCTGCGCAGCGTCCTGGACCAGGCCCTCACCCACCTGCGCTCCTGCCGCTGCGCGGGCAGCAGGGACGGCTGCCACCACTGCGTGCTCGGCGTCCTTCCCACCGTGCACCTCGAGTTGGCCTCACGCCGTCGCAGCATCGAGGTCCTCGAGAACCTGCTGGGACTGTGGGCCACCGAGAAGATCGACTCCCTGGACGACATCACCGTCCAGGCCCAGCCCGAGTCCGTCCTCGAAGCCCGCTTCCGCCGCTACCTCGCCGCCTGGGCCGAGGCCCACGGCGGCAGGGTGATGCCCGTCGACACCGGTAACGGCTACACCAGCATGCGCCTGACCGTCCCGTCCGCCGACGACGCCGACCTCATCGGGTGGGTGGTGCGCGCCCAGCGCCGGGTGCGGGGGACCATCCCCGACTACACCCTCTCCAGGGAGGACCGCCGCGGCGCCGCCGTCAACGTCTACCTCGACGGACGCGCCTTCCACGCCGGCCAGGGAGGTCTCAACCGGCTCGGCGACGACGCGCGCCTCCGCCACGACCTGCGCCAGAACGGGGAGCTGGTCATCTCCCTGACCTGGGACGACGTCGAGGAGGCCCAGCGTGAGCTCGACAACCCCGCCAGGGCGGTGTCGGCGCCGTGGATGAGTTCGACTGTGCGCACCGATGTGGCTGCTCGGCTAGAGGATTCGCGCACCACGGCCCTGTGGTCCAACCCGCTGGACCTGCTCACAGCCATCCTCCAGGACCCCGACAGCGACCTGTGGCAGAAGGCGGCCGCCGCCGTCGCCGTGGCCCTGGCGGGCAGCCACCAGGACCCCTCCCTCCCGCCCTGCTACGTGCCCGCGGACGCCCTGCCGGCGGCCATTGACTCCCTGGGTGCCGGTGCCCCCGTCCCGACCACCGGCCCCCAGGACGTCCTCCTCCTGCCCTGCCGCACCGCAACGGGCCTGCCGATCATCCTGTCCGTGCAGGACCCCACCTGCCCCGAGCACAGCGTGAGCGCCTACCTGCGTCTTCCCGACGCCGACACGGACGTCGTCCGGCCCGGCTTCGCCGAGCTGTGGCACGACTGGCTCCGGTGGGGCAACGTCCTCCAGATGCTCGGCATCTCACCCGCGCACGGCTCCACACCCCCGCGGGAGGCCTGCGCCTTCACCGCCTCCACCCCCACCATCCTGGAGGCCCCGCCCGTGCCCGCCACCGTGGCACCCGCCCACGGCACCCGGGCGGAGGAGCCGGAGACACCGCCCCCGCCTGGCCCCGGTGGGACGGAGGACGCCGGGCAGGCCGCGGCGTGGGAGGAGGTCCTTGACCTTGTCAGCAGCAAGCTCCGCCTGTGCACGGAGGCGCTGCGACACCGCGGGGCGAGGCTTCCCCTCGTGGGGGAGGAGGTCGGGGACGATCGCGTTAGCTGGCCCATTGAGCTCCTCTGGGACGACGAGTACCTCGCCGTCGTCGTGGACGCGGACCCCGAACGCGACGACTACCTCCAGGCGCGGGGCTTCACCGTCCTCAACGCCTCGGATGCCGCGGACCGTGCTACCGATCTCATTATGGCTCACCTCGCAGGAGAGAAATGATGCCCATCATCTTCATGACACGGCGCTTCACCCGCCAGGTCGACAAGCTGGACGGCACCCTCAAGAGCAGGGTCCTGGCCTTTATGGCCAAGATCCAGACCGGGCGCCCGGGCCTGAACATTGAGTCGCTCAAGAACGCCGCGGACCCGCGCGTGCGCACCGCCCGCGTCGACCGCAACCACCGCGCCGTCATGATCCAGGCCGGAGCCGACGTCTACGGCCTGCTCGCCGTGGACACGCACGACAAGGCGAACAAGTACGCCGAGCGCGTCACGGTCGGCGTCAACACGGCAACCGGTGCCCTGGACATCTTCGACGCCAATGCCGTCCGAGCCTCCCGGGAGCTGGAGGCCGAGGAGGCTGCCGCGAGCCGTCCCGCTGCCGGGCAGGACGCGGACAGAACGGGCTCACCGGATAAAGCCAGTACCGCGAGTACGCAGCGGGTGAATGACACGGAGGCTGCTGCGGCGCCGACGGCCTCCGCGACGTCGTCGCCCCTTCACGGCTGGGATCCCGCTGTACTGGTCGAGCTGGGGATACGGCAGGACTCCGCCGAGGAGCTCGTGGCCGCCCGGACCACGCAGGAGGCGGAGTCCGTCGCAGAGGAGCTGCCCCTCACGCAGGGCGTCATTGTCCTCGACCTCCTGGCGGGCAAGGACGTCCAGGCCGTGCGCGAGGAGTACCTCGCCGTCGGGGAGGTTGACACAGGTGACCTCGTTGAGGCCATGCGCCGCCCCATCTCCCAGATCGTCTTCGTCGACGCCGAGGACTCCGCGGCCGTCCAGGCGGCCTTCGAGGGGCCCCTGGCGGCGTGGCGCGTCTGGCTCCACCCGACCCAGGCCTCTCTCGCTCGGCACACGGGCTGGAACGGCCCCTACCGGGTCACCGGCGGCGCCGGGACCGGCAAGACCGTCACCGCCATTCACCGTGCGCGCTTCCTGTGCGAACAGACCGCCGAGCGGGCCACCGGGCTGATGCCCGCGGTCCTCCTGCTGACCTACACCAAGAACCTCGCCACCACGATCGGTACCCAGCTCGACACACTGGCCGGGCAGAGACTGGCGGGCAGCCGCGTGGGGGTCCTGACCGTGGACGCGCTCGCCCACCGGGTCCTGCGGCAGTTCCCTGAGGGAGAGAAGTGGCTGGACGGACGTCGGGCACTGACTTCCAGTGAGTACAGGGACTACGTAGCGGATGCCGCCGACGGGATGACGGGTCTGCCGGTAGGCCTCGACCTCGCCGAGGAGATCGAGTCCGTCATCCTCACGGGGGCCATAAGCAGCCGGGACGACTACTTCGCGACCCCGCGAGTAGGTCGCGGCTCGCGCCTGTCCCGACGTCAGCGTCTTAGCGTGTGGAAGGCCTATGAGCGGCTTACCAACGCCCTCGATATTGACGGCCGCTACCTGTGGTCGCAGGTCCCGCATCGGGCTGCTCTTCTCCTGGGCCGCGACTCGAAGCTCGCAGAGCGCCTGGGAATCCGGCACGTCGTGGTTGATGAGGCGCAGGACCTCACCGCCGCGCACTGGCGTCTTCTGCGTGGCGTCGTCCCTCCGGGGCAGGATGACCTCTTTATCGTCGGCGACGCCCACCAGCGCATCTACGGGCGCCCCGTCCCGCTGAGCCGTTTCGGCATTAAGACACGAGGGCGCTCGCGCAGGCTTACTGTCAACTACCGCACCTCCAGGGAGATCCTCTCCTGGTCCCTCGGCGTGGCTGACCCCGACGCCGACGACCTCGACGAGCAGTCCGACACTCTCCGCGGCGCCCGCTCAGTCTTCTCCGGTCCACCGGTGGACCGGCCTGGTGAGGCGGGGCTGCCGCCCGCCCCTGACGCCGCCCTGACCGAGTGGCTGCGACGCCTCGTCAATCCGGATCAGGACAGGCCGATGAGGTGCCAGGAGATCGCCGTCGTGCGTGCCAGCCGCAAGGACGTGGAGGACACTGTGGGGCTGCTCACCGAGGCGGAGATACCCGCCGTCGAGGTCGGACGGACCACTAACGAGGAGACCCTCCCCGACGCCGTCCGCGTCATGACGATGCACCGCGCCAAGGGCCTGGAGTACCGGGCGGTAGCGGTGCGTGACGCCTCCGCCCTGCACGCCAGGGACGACCGTCGCGACCGCAACCTTGTCTACGTCTCCGCCACCCGCGCCCGCGAACGCCTCCTTGTGTGCTGAGCGTCCCGCCCATACGAGCACGCCGGCACGTGCTGTCAACGGCGAGATGACGAGAGCAGATCCGGCCTGACGACCGGTCTAATAGTGGTTGAGGTGCTCTCGATCGCTGTTGTCACGTTCAATAGGGTCGTAGGCTGTCTGCTGCGCAGAGTGCAGGATACCTGCGAGGTCTGCTAGGTTGGAGTCCTCCAGCATCGCCGGATTGCGCACCATGCGCTCGATAATCGCAAAGAGCTCCTCCCGAGGGATTTTCGAGAGTATCTGACTGACATCGACCGCGTCCTGTGCGTCGACGATGCGGGCATTGAAGACTTTCCGCATTTGTTCGTCGCTATAGACGCGGGCCGCAATCGCGGCCAATACGCGGGCTTGAGCTTCGGCGCTTGACATCCGAGGGGGTTCGGGTGCGTCGGTCTCAACGATGGGGTTTCCTCTCTCGATACTTTCCCATGAATTCCCGTGCTCGCGTCGTCGGAGACGGATCTTGGAAGTCTGTATGGATATGAACGGAAAGGCGGTCTCCTTCCACCATCTCTTGACATGCGGCTTAGTTCGTTCAATGCCGATGGTGATCAGATCAGAGAGGACTTCGGCAATCATCTGCGCGCGTTCTTCCTGCTCCTCCGTAAGTTGATGTTCGTCGTTAGAGGCATACGTCGTCTCGGTGGCGTAGTACGTTTCGGATTCTGATTCGTCAACGGGGACGAATCGGGCGTTTCCTTTCAGGCGGCCGTCTGCGTCGTAGAGATTCTGGTGCCACCCGCCCTCCTTCTTCCGTCCTGGAGTTAGTTTGTCGTTGTCCCATTCGTAGTAACCGGCTTGGCGTCCCATGCCTTACATTCTACCGCGTGAAGGGACGGCAAGGTCGTGGAGACAGGCGCGCAGTGGCGGTCCTCGCGTGACGGTCGCGTCGCGCACCCGGTGCAGATAGTCCACGAGTTCGCTGGTGGACTCTGCTGTGCTCAGGTCGCCGCGTGTTGAGTCGGTGCGGTGCTCAGTCCGGGGAGACGATCAGGGCGGACCACCTCACGCATGGTGTTCTCGTCTTGCCTGGCCTTCCTGCCATGTCCCAAGGCGCCCGATGTGCGGATCTTCTACAGCCGAAAGGTATGGCCAACGCAGAGGAGGCCGATCCAGGCGCCAGTGCATGGACGGTCGGTCCTGCGCCTGTCCCGGGCCTGACGGTGTGGTGCGTGCGCAACCACGCCAAGTTCGTGGCGGTGGACGGCCAGATACTCATTGTCACCAGCGCCAACATGTCGATCAGCGCCGAGGAGCGCAATGTCGAGCTCGGCCTGCGCCTGGACGATGCGCTCCTGACCCGCGCCGTCGAGGAGCGCATGCGCGCCCTGGAGCCCCTCCTCTACGAGCGGGTCCGGCCCGGCACAAAGCCTGTTGACGATTGACAACGGCCTGGCGGCAGCGCAGTCTGGTCACCGTACGGCGGAGTTTGTCTGCGTTGTACTGCCCATACGTGGGGCCCTTCGAGAAGGACTTGGACGATGAACCTGTTTGAGATGACCTTCCACGTGGAGCACGTTGACGACGGCCTGATTGACACGCTCATCGACGACTACGAGGCGACGGTCGGCACCGATCACACCGGTCACGAGTTCGTCACCGTGCTGGCGGAGGGGGACCGCTTCGACCATGCCGCCCGCACCATGGTGACCGAGCTGCAGTCCCACGGCCTGCGGATCCGGCGCCTGGTGCCGGACCTCCTCACCCGCTCCGAGATCGCCGCCCGTCTGGGCGTGACGCGCCAGGCCGTCCAGA
>ERZ772945.949-NODE-949-length-21679-cov-15.927627_pt1 | contig 21679 bp, 13 predicted proteins | sample MGYA00511681_ERZ772945 | MGnify/ENA primary metagenome ERZ772945 (study PRJEB29015, sample SAMEA2737943) | human oral metagenome | biome: human oral; feature: human-associated habitat; material: dental | place: China | collected 2143 ...
GCCCCTGCCGGGCGGGCCCTGCCTGCGTCGGCGGGGCGTAGGCCCGGGTGGTCGATGTCCTCGGCGGCAGGTGGGTGCCCTGGGCGGGCGCGGCTCCGGTGCCGGGCCGCTCCTGGGCGGTGGGCCTTTGCGCTTGGGGGGCCGCTGGGATCTGGCCCTGGGGAGCGGGCTTTTGCGCTTGGGGGGCCGCTGGGGTCTGGCCCTGGGGGGCGGGCCCCTGCTCCCGCGTGATGGGCGTGGGGGCGGACTGCGCCGCGGGTGCCTGCTGGACGGGCTGCCCGGGGGCAGAAGCGCGCTGAGGAGTCTGGGACGGCGATGCCTGTGGCGCGGACTGCCCCTCGGGGACACCCGGGTTGGACGGTTGGGTCATCTGAGCGACTGCCTTCCTGCGTGGCGGAGCCTGGTCGACTACAGGCTATGTCACACAGTTAATCACGAAGGCGGCTCGGCGCGCAGCCGCCCGGCATGTGGCCTCAGTCTTCACCCGCGCGCCCGGGGGCGGCCCCAGTCAGGGCGACATTGCCACCGCCCTTGGGACTTCACCCGCGCGCCCGGAGGCGGCCTGCTCCTGCGGCGCGCACCCCGTCGATTCCTGGGCGGCAGGGGCGAAGCGGTCTGCTCGCGCGCGGCGGCGCCCGCCTCGTCGGCGCAGGGGGCGGTCCTCAGTCCTCGGGGGCGATGGAGCCGGGCAGGTCGGAGAGGATCCTCTTGGCCTGCACGATCAAGTCGTCGACGTCGGTGTCCTCCCCGGTGGCGGTGGTGGCGGGGATGGCGCCCGTGTACGTGGCCGTTTCGTCGATCTCGTCGTAGGTGGCCACACTCGACAGCGGCGCCGGATCCGCCGGATCCACCACGTTGAGGGAGTGCCACGCGACGGAGCCCGGGTCCTCCTCGTCGTCGGCCCCGGCGGCGCCCGCCTCGTAGAAGAGGGGGGAGGCGGAGGGGATGGGGCCCAGGAGGTTCTTCGGATCCTCCGGGGAGCGCTCGAGCGACGCGTCGATGGCGTCGAGCGTGGGCGGCGCGGCGTCCAAGGAGACGGTGCCGTTGGCCAGCATGATGACGCGGTGCGCGCGCAGCGCGGTCTCCGGGTGGCGCGTGGCCACGACGACCGCGCACCCGGCGTCGGCCACGGCCCGCAGCAGCCCCACCAGCTCTTCGATGTCGTGGGCGGGTAGGACCGGAGGCTCCGTCACCAGGAACGCCTCCGCGCCCGACACGATCGCGCGCGCCACCGTGGCTTTGAAGCGCTCCAACGGCGCCAGCTCGGCGGGGCGGGCGTCCACCTTGGTGCGCAGGCCCGTGAGCTCCAGCGCGCCCACCAGGTTGTCCCAGTCCGCCACCGATCCCGTGGCGGCCAGCGGCGCCAGGATGTTCTGCCGGATCGTGAGATCCCTGTCGAGGGTGTCGCGCGCCCCCAGCAGGGCGACGGCCCCGATGCGCCCCGCCCACCGCTGGCGCGCGGAACGGGGCTTGGCGGACACCACGCGGCCGGAGTCCGGGTCCTCCAGGCCCGCGAGCACCAGGAACAAGGCGCGGGAGCGCAGGCCGGACGGATCCAGCACCGCCGTGATCCGCCGGGCCCGGAAGGCGACATCCACTCCGTCCAGCAGGGGAGCGCCCGACGACGGATCCTTGTAGGACAGGCCGAGCCCGCCGAGCAGCACCCGCCCGCCGCCCCCGTGGGCGGCGTGCGCCTTCCTGGAGCGCCACCACGGCTTGCGAGCCGGACGGAGTGACGCCCTCTCCTGGGCCTCAGAGTTCGACATGCCCCCATTCTGGCAGCGGATACCCAAAAACGCTCAGGGGCGCGCGGGGGGAGGGGTGAGAAGGGGGATCGCGTTGATTCATGGGATACTGGGGGCGCGAGCGAGGGAGCGGCTCTGTGTCTCGCATTGTTTTCCCCGGAGCGCACGGGGCTTGAACGCCCACCAGCGCTGCCAACGCTCGTGGCGGTGCCCGGTATGTCCGTGCGCGCGGGGGTGAGCCGTTGGGTTTGCACAGTCATCCGACTGGTTCTCCGTATTCCCCGCCTCCGCGGGGCCCTTCTTTATTGAACTTGGGTTTGCAACTTTTTCTCATGGTGGTACTATGTTGTCTGTCGGGCAACCGCCCGGCCTGGAAAACACAAGGGCCCACCGTCGGCAAACGGCGGGCCCTGCGGAGCCGGGACGGCTCGTGCTTTGAGCAAGCGCCCCCAGTCTATCCCGGCTCCTCGTCTGGTGTGGGTTGTGCAACCCGCAGAGAGGAGTGGCCATGAGCTACTGGATTTCGTCCCCCATCGGTCGTGTGGTCGTCGGGAACCGTGAAACCCGCGAGTACCACCGCGTCGCGAACGTGAACGCGAACTGCCAGTTGCCCGAGATCGTCCGGTCGCGGCGGCTCGTCGGTTTCACCCCCGATTCGGCGGCCCAGGCGGTGGCGGAGGGCTTCGATCCCTGCTGGTACTGTTCGCGCTGAACCGTCTTCGCCCGGAAGTGTGAGGAACCTCTCCCACTTCCGGGCGTCGAGGGTTATTATGGAACGGATTTCGTCTCAGGGCTGAGAGGGAGAGCAATATGGCCCGGAAAGTCGATGGCAAGGTCGTGGAGGCACCAGTAGTGGCCGCTGCGCCGCCGCCCCCGGAGTTCCCGCGGGCCGAACCCGGTCTGACCGCCGAGGGGCTGTCCGGGCTCACCCGCTCCTTCTGGGCGAAGAGCGGCAAACGGAGCCCCACTGACTGGCTGTCCGTCCCACAGCACCTGATGGACGCGGCCGACGTGGCGCGCAGGCTCTTCGACTCCTACCTCAGCGAGCACCACCGCGCGCTCCTGGCCTCCGTGTGGGGCGGCGACCAGGCGAAGGCGCGCACCAGCCTCGTCTTCCTGGCGGGCGTCCACGACGTCGGGAAGGCGTCGCTGCCGTTCTGCTGCCAGCACGGCCCGCTCGCAGACTTCGTCCGCGCCCACGGCGTCCGCGTTCCCCAGAGGCGGGATGTGCCGGACCGCGGGAACCTACCCCACGGTTTCGCGAGTCGTTTCGCACTCGTCGATGCGATTGTGGAAGGGGGTGGGGACCGTGACTGTGCGGATCAGTGGGCGGCGATCATCGGGGTCCACCACGGGCGCTATCCGGATGGCACACAGGTCGGACGCGCGCGTAGGGCTTACAAGGGCGGACTCGGCCGCCCGCAGAAAGAGCCGCGCTGGGAGCAGTCCCGCCAGGAGCTCATCGAGTGGATGGCCCGTCGCAGCGGCTTCCCGCTGAAATCCCCAGCGCCGACGGCGCTCCCGGAACTGCCGATCGCGGTCGCCTCGGCCTACGCCTCGGTAGTCGTCATCGCCGACTGGATCGCCTCGAACGAGGACTACTTCCCCCTGCGCCCCCAAGCCGGACGGGAGCGGGAACTCACCGCGGACGAGCAGTGGGAGCGCGTCGAGCGCGGGTGGGGGCTCGCCGACATGCCCCGCCCGATGACGGTGCCCCCCACGGCAGGCGGATCCCCCGAGTCGTACTACCGCCACCGCTTCGGCTGGGGGCCGGCGATCACCCCCACCGACGCCCAGATCGCAGCGGTGAGGCTGGCCGAGGAGGCCGACCCCGACCTCATGATCGTCGAAGCACCGCCGGGGTCGGGGAAGACGGAACTCGCCTTCGCCGTCGCTGAGCGGATGGTCCGCTCCCGGGGGCTGCAGGGCGTGTTCATCGGGTTGCCCACGCAGGCGACCACCAACGCCATGTTTGAGCGCGCCACGAAATGGTTGACGAACCTGCTGGGCGACAGCCCGCAGCGCCTCGGCATCCACTTGGCCCACGGCAAGAACGACCTCAACGACGCCTTCGTCGAATTACTGGACCGCGACCGCGGGTACCCGGTGCAGATCCACGACGAGGAAGAGGCGAATTCCGGGGAGGACTACTCCTCTCTCCGCGCCAGCGCGTGGATGGCCGGTCGGTGGCGCGCCACCCTGTCGCCAGTCGTGATCGGCACGATCGACCAGGTCCTGCTGACCGCGCTCAAGTCGCGCCACGTCCTGGTCCGCCACCTGGGGCTGATGGGGAAAGCCGTGATCCTCGACGAGGTCCACGCGGCCGACACCTACATGGGCACCTACTTGAAGGCCGCGCTCACCTGGTTGGGCATGTATGGGATCCCCGTGGTCCTCCTCTCGGCGACCCTTCCGGCGGAGCGCAGGATCGAACTCGCCGAGGCGTACAGGCGGGGCCGGTGCCGCCGCGAGGTCGACGACAGCGCCCGCCTCAACGGCAATATCGGGTACCCCGTGCTCACGACGGTTCCCCGGGGCGGGCAAGGGGTCGATGTCCACGTCGTCGGAGGCGGGGGCCCCGAGGCGCGCAGAACGATACTCCCGCTGGTCGCGCAGTCCCCGCAGGACCTCGTGCCCGTGCTCGACGAGGCGCTCGCCGAGGGCGGGTGCGCCGTCGTCATCCGCAACACCGTGAAGGACGCGCAGGCCACCTACGATGCCCTCGCCCCGCACTTCGGCGCGGACGGGGTGACGCTGCTGCACTCCCGCTTCATCGCGAGCGACCGGGCGGCGCGCGACGAGCGGATGCTGCGCCTCTTCGGCAAGGACAGCGCTGCGCGGCCCCGCAGGCACGTGGTCGTCGCCACCCAGGTCATCGAGCAGAGCCTCGACGTCGACTTCGACGTGATGATCACCGACCCCGCGCCCATGGACCTCGTGCTGCAGAGGGTCGGGCGGCTCCACCGCCACCCCGGCAGGAAGCGCCCGGCTCCGCTGCGGGAAGCCCGCTGCCACGTGATGGTCGCCGACACGGGGACAGCGCCGTGGGCATACTCGGGCGGGACCGACGTCGTCTACGAGCGCTCCCACGTGCTCCGCGCCCTCGGCATCCTGGCGGACCGCGGACGGATCGGAGTCGAGCGGCCCGGGGACTACGCGGAACTCACCCAACTCGCCTACTCGGATGAGGCAGTCGGCCCCGTCACCTGGGCCGGGGCGCTCCACGAGGCGGAGCGGGAGGCGCGGAATAACGCGAATACCGCGGTGGATCGTGCGAGAACGTGGTGCCTCACCGGCCCCAGGCTCCCGCGATGGAACGCGGACAGACTCGAGGAGTCGTTCGTCGGCAACGCCGCAACCGGGGACGGCGCCCCCAAAGGCCGGCAAGCCGCTGCACAGGCCGCCGTCAGGGACTCCGAGGACCAGATCCCCGTTCTCCTGGTCGCAGTCGATCCCGGCATGGGTTGCGTCCCCATCAAGCCGCCCTGGCAGCTCGACGCCGATGGGGAGACCATCCCCATTGACGTGAGCACCTGGCCCAGTCCCGGCCTCGTGCGGGAGATGCGCACGTGGAGCGTCTCGCTGCCGCCGTGGCCGTTCCACGAGACCGGGAAGGGGATCGACGAAGTGGTGGACGCAGTTGCGTGCGCCATCTGGGACGATGAGGCCACCAGGGACTGGGAGTGCCTGGAGCACCCGCTGCTCCGCGGCGAACTGGTCCTGGCGATGCACAAGACCGACGAGGGGTCCACCCGGTTGGAGCGGGACCTTCTCGGATGCCACCTCGTATACACCCAGGAGAGAGGATTGGAGGTGCGGGGCCGATGACGGACCCTGATTACAACCTGCTGGACGAGGCGTGGATCCCCGTCCGGCTGCTCGACGGGAGCGTCGAGAGAATGGGGTTGCTCGACGTGTTCCGCAACACGAACGAGATCGCGGATCTCGCCTGCGAGCTCCCCACTCAGAAGATCGCGATCCAAAGGATCCTGTTGGCGGTGTGCTACCGCGTGGCTTCCCTTGAATCAGCGAAGGACTGGAGGGGCCAATGGGACGCCGGCGCCCCCACCGACGAGGCGCTCGCCTACCTGGAACGGTGGCGCGACAGGTTCTACCTCTTCGGCGGGCCCCGTCCCTTCATGCAGACTCCTGGCCTGCGCACTGCGAAAGGCGCGGTGTCCGGGCTGGAGAAGATCATCGCCGACATTCCCAATGGAGAGCAGTTCTTCACGACCCGGCACACCCGGGCCATTGCGCGCATCCCCGCCGACGAGGCGGTCCTCTGGCTGGTCCACGCCCACGCCTACGACCCCTCCGGTATCCGATCCGGCGCGGTGGGCGATCCCGAGACGAAGGGCGGGAAGGGCTACCCGATCGGTCCCTCGTGGTGCGGGCAGACGGGGACGGTTCTGCTCAAGGGCAAGAACCTCGACGAGACACTGGTCCTCAACCTCGTCCCATTCGACTCGGGGTCCTTGCAGGGCCCGGACCCCATGGGGGACAAGGGGGCGTGCACGTGGGAGGACGAGGACGTCGAAACCGCGCAACGTCGGGACTTCAGCCGGGACGGGGATCCCGACCCTGCGGGGATCAGCATTCCGCGGCTGTTCACGTGGCACTCGAGGCGCATCCGCCTGGTCGGCGACAGGAGCGGGGTGACGGGGGTCGTCCTGGCGCAGGGCGACAAACTGGCCCCGCAGAACATGCAGCGCTTCGAGCCGATGAGCCTATGGCGCTACTCGATGCCGCAGTCGAAGAAGTTCCGCGAGCACACCTACATGCCGAGGAAGCACGAGCCGGGCCGGGCGCTGTGGCGGAACCTGCCGGGAATACTGCCCGGACTTAGGACTGTCGACGGATTCGACAAGACGGAGCAGACGGAGTTCCTCTCCTCGCAGACACTGAGTTTCCACAAGCGGATCGAGCAGGGGCCCCGCACACGGTACCCGGTGCGCGTTCGGGTCGAAGCCGTTGGCGTCACCTACGGGCCGAAGGAGGCGACCTTCGAGGACCTGTACCACGACGAGCTCAGCTTTTCGACGGCGCTCCTCAAAGAGAAGGGACCAGGCCTCCCCGATCTCATTGACAGCCAGGTGAGGGGCACGGAGCAGGTGGCCTCGCACGTCGGCGTTTTCGCTGCGAACCTGGCCAGGGCAGCCGGCCAGAGCGGCGAGGGCGCGGGCGACGGCGCGCGCAGTCGTGCGAAGGAACAGTTCTTCGCCCTCGTCGACGACCCGTTCCGCCGGTGGCTCGCCCGACTCGACGGGGACTCCGATGTGGATGCGTCGCGCGACGAGTGGCACGGGGAGGTGAGGCGCATCGTGAGGCTCCTCGCCAAACGCCTGGTGGATGAGGCCCCGCCCAGTGCGACGATCGGCCGCGACACGGGAATGGTCTTCATGAACACCGGCATTGCGGAGAACTTCCTGTGGGCGGCCGTGAACAAGACGATGCCCAGAACCGAAGACCAAGTGAAAGAAGGCGAGAAATGACTGGTGAAGAGGCCGGCGCCCGGCAGGCGGACTCCGCATCGAAGCCGTGCCCCGAGACTGCCGTGCTCAACCGTTCTTGGGAGAGTGCTGAGAAAGTGAGGAAATGGGTGGAGTGGGTGATCCCGCGCCGACTCAACGGGAGGGAAGCATCGGCCATGGCCGCCCGCGCCCAATTGCGGCATGGCGCAGGCAAGGAGGTCGGAGCCGTCCCATCGATCTGGGCTTACACGCTCGAATCCCAGAGGCCGGAACTGAGTGATCAGAGACCGTCCTGGGGGGAGAACGCGGTCCACACGGCCCTGACGCTGTGGGCCAGGCACCAGGGCTCCAACGCAGCGCCCATGCACATGGTCGACGCCAAGGAGACTCCCCGGTCGTTCGGCTCTGCGGTGCGCGCTCTGGCCGAGAAGGGGAGGGGCGACAAACGCCCCGAGGAGACCCCCGTGTACCGGCGCCTGTCCTCCGTGGTCGCCGCGCAGACCTTGGGTGCCCTTTCCCACCACCTGCGGGGCATCGTCGATCTGCTCGAGGCGGCGGAGATACCCATGGACTACGGGCTCCTCGCCGCCGACCTCTTCGAGTGGCAGAGCCCCCAACGCCGCGGCGCCGTCACCCGCCGATGGGGGCGGCAATTCGCGCGCGCCCCCATTCCCGCCGAGAACGCCGGGGACAAGGCCCCGGAGTAACGCACCACCCACCTGTTAGCAACGACGCACACCGAAAGGAACACCTTCAATGTCTCGTTTTATCGATATTCACGTCCTGCAGACACTTCCCCCCTCGAACCCCAACCGCGATGACACAGGGGCGCCCAAGAGCGCGACCTTCGGAGGAGTGCGGCGGATGCGCATCTCCTCGCAGGCCATCAAGCGCGCGACGCGGGAGGACTTCGAGAAGCGCGCCCCGGAGGGGAACCGCGGGATCCGCACCAAGCTCGTCGTCGAACTGGTGAGGGCGGCGATCGTCGAACGCGCCCCCCAGCTGGCCCAGAGCGCCGCGGAGCTCGCGGAAATGGGCCTGGTCGAAATAGGGTTCAAGCTCACCGAGCCCAGGCGCAAGAAGAACGAGGAGACGACCGACCAGAAACTCAAAGAAGCGGGTTTCCTCGTGTTCCTCTCGGCGAAGCAGATCGAGCACCTCGCCGAGGCGCTGGTCTCCGTGGCGGACGCCGAGGACCGGAAGAAGGCGTTCAAAGCCCTCAAACCGAAGACCCTGGTCGACACGGACCACTCGATCAGCATCGCGCTCTTCGGGCGGATGGTCGCCGAACCCAATTCCCTCAACGTCGACGCCGCCTGCCAGGTCGCACACGCCCTGGGAGTGGGCGAGGTCGAGTCCGAGTACGACTACTACACCGCCGTCGACGACGAGAAGAAGCGCGACGACGAGGCCGATGAGGGCGCCGGGATGATCGGCACCATCGAGTTCGCCTCGGCCACCGTCTACCGCTACGCGACGATCAATGTCGACCTGCTCGAGGAGAACCTCGGCTCCGTGGACGCCGCTGACGACGCGATCAGGCTGTTCATCGACAGTTTCGTGCGCGCTATGCCCACGGGAAAGGTCACGACCTTCGCGAACCGGACCCTCCCCGACGCCGTCGTCGTCCAAGTGCGGGACGACCAGCCGATCAACCTCGTCGGCGCGTTCGAGGAGCCCGTTCCCGCAAAAACTGCGGGCGACGGTACGAAGAAGGGTTTCGCGGGACCCGCTGTCAAGAGGCTCGTTGCATTCGAGAAGGACATGCGTGCGCTGACCGGGATGACGCCGAAGGCCTCGTTGGTGGCGTGGACCACGCACAAGGCCGAGCCGATCGCCGAACTCGGCCAGCAGGTCCGCCTCGTCGACCTGGGCGGCGCCGCCGTTGACGCTCTTCGAGGGCAGCAATGAGCGAAGTCCTGGTACTGAGACTGGCGGGCCCCTTGCAGTCATGGGGCTCCTCCAGCCGGTTCACACGGCGATCGACCGAGGCGTTCCCGACGAAAAGCGGGATCGTCGGGTTGCTCGCCGCCGCCCAGGGGCGCAGGAGGACGGACCCGATCGAGGACCTCGCACAGCTGCGCATGGCCGTGCGGATCGACCAGCCGGGCGAGCTGCTGCGCGACTTCCACACAGCCCACAGGGGGAAGACCGCGATGCCGCTCTCCGACCGCTTCTACTGGTCCGACGCGGTGTTCGCCGCCTTCGTCGAAGGGCCTGACGGGCTGATCGATGCCCTCGCCAGCGCGATCTGCCGCCCGGCGTTCCCGCTCTACCTGGGGCGCAGGGCGTGCCCCCCTGCGCTTCCGCTGTTCCTCGCGGTGGAATCCGATCCGATCTGGGAGGTCGTCCGGAGCACTGGGTGGCTCGCCTCGGGGTTCCACCGAAAGCGCCAGCGGGACAAGCGCGAGGTCCAGGTCCGGGTGGTCGCCGACGCGGGGATCATCCCCGGTGCGGACGAGTCCACGCCCGGGCGCACGCTCCAGGACGTGCCGGTCAGTTTCGACTCCGAGCGGCGGCTCTACACGTTCCGCCAAGTCGAGGAGGCGAGCGTGCCCTTGCAGAACCCCGAGTACGACGAGTCGGCGCCCAGGAAGGCGCTGACGGGCGGCCACGACCCCATGGAGGTGCTCTGAATGTTCCTCACCCGAATCTTCCTCAACCCCAGCAGACGGGGGTGCAGGGAACTGATCTCGAGCAGGCAGCGCCTCCACGCGGTGGTGCTCAACTGTTTCCCCCCGGGCGCCCTGGACGCCCCCGAGGAGGGCAGGCTCCTGTGGCGGCTCGACGGGTCTGGCGCGGCGCGGGCCTCCAGGCGCGCAGTCGGCGGTCGCGCCCACGAGGCGCTGATCCTCTACGTCTCCAGCCCGGTGCCGATGGACCCCTCGCTGATCGTGGAAACAGCGGGGTACGCGACGGACGAGGGTGTCACGGTGCGCGACACGGGCGCCTTCCTCGAAGCGCTGAGCCCCGGGCAGCGATGGGGTTTCCGTATCACCGTCAACCCCACGTTCCGCGACACCAAGCAGCGCAACGGGAAGGGGAAGAAGAAGACCCTCGCGCACGTCACGATCGCCCAGCAGACCCAGTGGCTGCTGGACCGGACCGAGGCGAACGGCTTCTCCATCCTCACTTCCCGCGAGATCGGCGGGGACCTGCCGGTCCTCGAGGACGAGGCGGGGGAGCGCGTCGACGGCGCCAACCTCGTCGTCGACTGCGTCGGTCGGGGCATCGAGAAGTTCCGGCACGACGGCACGTACGTGACGATCCAGATGGCGACGTTCCAAGGAGTCCTGGAGGTGCGCGACCCCGCGAGGCTCCGCGCCTGCCTCGTCGGCGGAATGGGACGGTCCAAAGCCTACGGCTGCGGGCTGATGACGTTGGCGCAGCCATGACGCCGATACCGGGAGCGCGGCCCCCTGACCCGAAGGACCTCGTTCGGGTCAGGGACCGCCTCACGTTCCTCTACGTGGAGCGGTGCGTCATCCACCGCGACTCCAACGCGATCACCATCACCGACACCAGAGGGGTGGCGCACGTCCCCGCCGCAGCGCTGTCGGTCCTCCTCATGGGGCCTGGCGTCAAGATCACGCACTCCGCCGTCTCAGTGCTCTCCGAGAGCGGATCGACTGCGGTGTGGGTGGGGGAGAACGGCGTGCGGTACTACGCCCACGGGAACCCGCCGTCACGCTCCTCCCGGCTCCTAGAGGCGCAGGCCAAGGCCGTCAGCAACCCCGCGCTGCGCCTCGCCGTCGCCCGCCAGATGTACCTCATGCGCTTCCAGGGCGAGGACGTCGCGAAGCTCAGCCTGCAGCAGTTGCGCGGACGCGAAGGGGCACGGGTGCGGCGCCTGTACCGGCACAACTCCCAGCGCACCGGGATCCCCTGGGACAGGCGTGAGTACGACCCGGACGACTTCGAGGGCGGATCGGTGGTGAATCAGGCGCTCTCGGCCGCCAATTCCGCCCTTTACGGAGTGGTCCACGCGGTGATCGTCGCCCTCGGCTGCTCGCCAGGACTCGGATTCGTGCACAGCGGCACCTACAGGGCGTTCGTCTACGACATCGCTGACCTGTACAAAGCGGACCTGTCCATCCCCGTTGCCTTCGACGTCGCCGCCCTGGGAGGCGAAACGCCGATCGGCACGGAGGCGAGGCGGCGCGTGCGCGACGCCGTCCGCGAGTGCCGCCTGCTCGAGCAGGCCGTGCGGGACATCAAGGCCCTCCTGGCCCTGAGCGGCGACCCCGTTGGCGCCGATGATGACGACGAGGCCCTGATCGTCGACGACTTGCACCTGTGGGACGACTTCGAGGGGACCGTCGCCGCGGGGGTGTCCTACGAGGAAAGATCCGTGACATGATCGTGCTCGTCCTCTCGGCCGTGCCCGAAGGGCTGCGCGGGCACGTCACGCGCTGGCTCCTTGAGATATCTCCTGGCGTATTCGTGGGGAACCTGGGCAGCCGCGTTCGAGAGCGGCTGTGGGAGATCGTCATCAAGACCATGGGGAGCGGCCGGGCGATCATGGTCTACAGGGCGCGCAACGAGCAGGGCCTCGAGTTCCTCACCTGGGGGGACCCCTGGCGCCCAGTGGACTTCGAGGGCATCCGGCTCATGATGCGCCCAGCGCTCGCCCAAGGGCGGGGCCAGTACACAGACCCCGCCGACGCGCCCGACACTGCCCGCCGTTTGCGCGGGCGCCCGGGAATGAGTAACTTCCAGAAAAGGCGGAAGGCTCGAGGGTTTCCAAGATCCGACCGACCCGAGCGGTAAAAGCCCAGGTCAGGAAGCGTTTTCCCCGCACGCGCGGGGATGAGCCCACAAGACTATGACCGCGAGGTAGCTCAGCAGCGTTTTCCCCGCACGCGCGGGGATGAGCCCGTGCGGGCACAGGCCGCACGGCTCGGACTCACGTTTTCCCCGCACGCGCGGGGATGAGCCGGGGAACCTGCCCTGCCCGGGATCGACCCCCCTGTTTTCCCCGCACGCGCGGGGATGAGCCTCCACGGCGGACGCGTTCAAGCGCGTCACCGGTGTTTTCCCCGCACGCGCGGGGATGAGCCCGACGCGAGGCTGACCGGCACACCGATCCGCCCGTTTTCCCCGCACGCGCGGGGATGAGCCCGGACCTCAGCAGCTACAGGCAAGTCGCCGGCGGTTTTCCCCGCACGCGCGGGGATGAGCCGCTGTGCATCGAGCACGACCACCACCGCGCCGTGTTTTCCCCGCACGCGCGGGGATGAGCCGGCGACGACGATCTGGCGTCTTTGCCGGGGCCGGTTTTCCCCGCACGCGCGGGGATGAGCCCGCCTACGCCCGCATCGAACGGGACCCGGGCGGGTTTTCCCCGCACGCGCGGGGATGAGCCCGCGTTGACCGGAAGGGTGCCGGACAGCACGGGGTTTTCCCCGCACGCGCGGGGATGAGCCCGCCGACGCCGCCCGGCCCGCGACACCCGCGAGGTTTTCCCCGCACGCGCGGGGATGAGCCTCTGGTAGCGCAGGAGCCGTTGAAGGGGAAGATGTTTTCCCCGCACGCGCGGGGATGAGCCCCTGTGGGCGCGCGGCCTCCAGGGGGCGCGCGTGTTTTCCCCGCACGCGCGGGGATGAGCCGACGATGCCGCTTGAGCCTCGTACCAGCATCACGTTTTCCCCGCACGCGCGGGGATGAGCCGGGACGGGCGGCGGGGACTATCACCGCGAAGAAGTTTTCCCCGCACGCGCGGGGATGAGCCCGTCCTCCTCAGACTTGGTGGGGGTTTGGGGGTGTTTTCCCCGCACGCGCGGGGATGAGCCCTCGCGGACAACGGCTCCGGCTACTCCATGAGCGTTTTCCCCGCACGCGCGGGGATGAGCCGGCGGCAAGGCCGTTCGAGGCGAATGCACCATCGTTTTCCCCGCACGCGCGGGGATGAGCCGGAAGCCCTCTTCAAGTTCGAGCAGCAGGTCACGTTTTCCCCGCACGCGCGGGGATGAGCCCCCACGAGGCAACACTTTGACACCTGATGGGTTGTTTTCCCCGCACGCGCGGGGATGAGCCGGGGTCGCCGACGCTCTCAGGGCAGTGTTCGAAGTTTTCCCCGCACGCGCGGGGATGAGCCCGTTGTTGCTGTACTCATGTGCCTACGATAGTGGTTTTCCCCGCACGCGCGGGGATGAGCCGTCCGTGAAACGTTACCCCATAACCGCCGCGTGGTTTTCCCCGCACGCGCGGGGATGAGCCGGGCGTGGCCACGGCGCACGTCCTGCTCGACCCGTTTTCCCCGCACGCGCGGGGATGAGCCGTTGAACACGCCGTGCCGGAACTACATCGGGGGGTTTTCCCCGCACGCGCGGGGATGAGCCGGCCCGCGCGGCGAAGCTCGACGACGCCGAGGCGTTTTCCCCGCACGCGCGGGGATGAGCCCCTGACAATTGGGGCATTGCGGAAGCTCGATGCGTTTTCCCCGCACGCGCGGGGATGAGCCCTGACGGTCGCCGACATCGTCGCCGGGAACGTGGTTTTCCCCGCACGCGCGGGGATGAGCCGTTCTGCGCCAGCTGCCGGTACATCGACAGGTGGTTTTCCCCGCACGCGCGGGGATGAGCCGGGCGTGGCCACGGCGCACGTCCTGCTCGACCCGTTTTCCCCGCACGCGCGGGGATGAGCCGTTGAACACGCCGTGCCGGAACTACATCGGGGGGTTTTCCCCGCACGCGCGGGGATGAGCCTAGGGGTCGCCGGTCTCACCGTCGGCGATGGTGGTTTTCCCCGCACGCGCGGGGATGAGCCGGCCAGACGCTGCGCAACATCTGGCCCGTCGAAGTTTTCCCCGCACGCGCGGGGATGAGCCCGACTTGGTTTCGCCGAGGTCTTGGTTGATGGTGTTTTCCCCGCACGCGCGGGGATGAGCCGGTCGCCGAGGGGGAGGACAGGATTCCGGTGGGGTTTTCCCCGCACGCGCGGGGATGAGCCGTCGGAAGAGCAACCAAGGTTGTGATGATGTAGGTTTTCCCCGCACGCGCGGGGATGAGCCCTCGCGTTCGGACCCTGTCTTGCCGAACTTGAGGTTTTCCCCGCACGCGCGGGGATGAGCCCCGACGTGGGACCGCGCACGAAGACATAGCGCGGTTTTCCCCGCACGCGCGGGGATGAGCCGGCGGCGGTGACCACGGGTAGGAGCCATCCTTTGTTTTCCCCGCACGCGCGGGGATGAGCCGCCCACCGCCGCCCCCGACGACGCGGGGGAATGGTTTTCCCCGCACGCGCGGGGATGAGCCCCATTGGGTCGCGAAGTCGCGCACGTCGCGGGCGTTTTCCCCGCACGCGCGGGGATGAGCCGGCGGGCGCGTTCGCGTGGAACAGGGCGGGCGGGTTTTCCCCGCACGCGCGGGGATGAGCCCACTAGTGCCGCTAGGGACACAAGCGACTAGAAGTTTTCCCCGCACGCGCGGGGATGAGCCGTGGCGGGCGCATTGCAACGCTGTTGCGTTGTCGTTTTCCCCGCACGCGCGGGGATGAGCCGTGGCCAGACATGTACTCCTCCAACGTCTGGGCGTTTTCCCCGCACGCGCGGGGATGAGCCCGAGAACGAGGAACCGGAAGCCGCGGCTGGCACGTTTTCCCCGCACGCGCGGGGATGAGCCCGCCGTCGTCCGTGTGGTCGGCGTACATGATGCGTTTTCCCCGCACGCGCGGGGATGAGCCTTCGGCGGCGGCGGCTTCTACTACTGGGACATCGTTTTCCCCGCACGCGCGGGGATGAGCCGGGGGCGAGGGCGGCGCGGGCGGTCTCGTCGCCGTTTTCCCCGCACGCGCGGGGATGAGCCGGCCCTCGAAGTCACAATCGAGGACAAGCGCGCGTTTTCCCCGCACGCGCGGGGATGAGCCCTTGTAGGTGGTGACGTTGCCGTTCATTCCGGGGTTTTCCCCGCACGCGCGGGGATGAGCCCGTGGCCTCGTTGAGGTCGAGGCTGCGGATGCCGTTTTCCCCGCACGCGCGGGGATGAGCCCGCGGATTCCCCGTACTCGATGAGCTGCAACCAGTTTTCCCCGCACGCGCGGGGATGAGCCCCCGATACGACACCTACGCGGTGGCCCTGGCGAGTTTTCCCCGCACGCGCGGGGATGAGCCCCTTCCTGACCCGGAGTTCATGCCGCTTGTGTGGTTTTCCCCGCACGCGCGGGGATGAGCCGACGCCGGAGTCATCCAGTGGGTGCGCGGGGGGGGTTTTCCCCGCACGCGCGGGGATGAGCCCCGGGGACCGCGTGGGTCATCGACGCCATCACCGTTTTCCCCGCACGCGCGGGGATGAGCCCTCGCAGCTGAACATACGACAGGGGCGGGGCCTGTTTTCCCCGCACGCGCGGGGATGAGCCTGAACCGGCCACGGGGGCGAGGGCTTCGCGCAAGTTTTCCCCGCACGCGCGGGGATGAGCCGGAGGCCGTCGATGTAGGCCGCCCGGCAGCGTCGTTTTCCCCGCACGCGCGGGGATGAGCCCCCAAGCCCTCGAACGGATTGTCTATGGTTTCAGTTTTCCCCGCATGCGCGGGGATGAGCCCCGCCCCGCAATCCGAATCACCCCCGACACCACGTTTTCCCCGCACGCGCGGGGATGAGCCGCCCCTCCCTGCCGTGTGCCCGGCGGTGTCGAAGTTTTCCCCGCACGCGCGGGGATGAGCCGGGGGCTAGAAGGCGCTCAGATGGGCTTAGGAGGTTTTCCCCGCACGCGCGGGGATGAGCCCTCCGCGTAGCACCACGGGGTCACCACGTAGGTGTTTTCCCCGCACGCGCGGGGATGAGCCGCGCTCGCGAACCAGAGCGCCGAGACAGCGCGGGTTTTCCCCGCACGCGCGGGGATGAGCCCAGGCTGCGGGGGTCGTTGACGATAGTCGCGTGGTTTTCCCCGCACGCGCGGGGATGAGCCCGAGCGGCATGAACTCCGGCTCGGGAAGGGACTGTTTTCCCCGCACGCGCGGGGATGAGCCCACAGGTGATTGAAGTTGAACGGTCAACGGGCGGTTTTCCCCGCACGCGCGGGGATGAGCCCCAGGGCCGCGGCCTCCTCGCACGAACTCGCCTGTTTTCCCCGCACGCGCGGGGATGAGCCCCTCACGTGAAACTGTTGCCTGTGATGTGCTCAGTTTTCCCCGCACGCGCGGGGATGAGCCCGCCTCGCGGACGGCTGTCTCGATGTCCCCCGCGTTTTCCCCGCACGCGCGGGGATGAGCCCTGAGCAAGGCGCGAGAACATGCATCCATAGTGGTTTTCCCCGCACGCGCGGGGATGAGCCCTGGGACGCCATCTGGAGTGGCGTCCAGGCCACGTTTTCCCCGCACGCGCGGGGATGAGCCGTCGATGAACAGCGCGGGTGGCTCGGAGTATCGGTTTTCCCCGCACGCGCGGGGATGAGCCCAACTTGATCTCCTCCCGAGCCAGCGGGATATCGTTTTCCCCGCACGCGCGGGGATGAGCCCCGGCCGTTTCCGGCCGCCCCGCCCGCGGTGTCGTTTTCCCCGCACGCGCGGGGATGAGCCGGCGACGCCCCGGCGGCCGAGGTCGTCGAGGACGTTTTCCCCGCACGCGCGGGGATGAGCCGCGACTTGGATTCCAGGTCGCCCGCTGACCAACGTTTTCCCCGCACGCGCGGGGATGAGCCCGCGGCGAGCCCCTGAGGGGCGGCGCGGAGCGAGTTTTCCCCGCACGCGCGGGGATGAGCCTCGGCGATCCCATTGAGGACTTCGATCTGGCCCGTTTTCCCCGCACGCGCGGGGATGAGCCCCCCTCCCGGTCGGCCTGGCTCGTCCACCTCACGTTTTCCCCGCACGCGCGGGGATGAGCCCGCACCTCGCGTCCCCCTGGGCCGACCGCTCGAGTTTTCCCCGCACGCGCGGGGATGAGCCCCACCCGAGGACACTGCCGACGATGCCGCCGTCGTTTTCCCCGCACGCGCGGGGATGAGCCCGTGGGCCAGGATCGCGGCCGACTTCATGGACGGTTTTCCCCGCACGCGCGGGGATGAGCCGCGCATCGTGCCGATGTAGTACGGCTCGATGAGGTTTTCCCCGCACGCGCGGGGATGAGCCCGTGGTGCCGCCCCATTCGGAGGCGGAGGCGACGTTTTCCCCGCACGCGCGGGGATGAGCCCTCTCCCGACGCGCAGCGGCGCACACTGACCTCGTTTTCCCCGCACGCGCGGGGATGAGCCCCGTCGTCAACGACGGCGACACCGTGCTCGTGCGTTTTCCCCGCACGCGCGGGGATGAGCCCGAGGCGAGCGAGACCGGCACACCGATCCGCCCGTTTTCCCCGCACGCGCGGGGATGAGCCCGAGGCGAGCGAGACCGGCACACCGATCCGCCCGTTTTCCCCGCACGCGCGGGGATGAGCCCGGCGCGTGATCTGCCCCTGTGTGAGTCCGAGCGTTTTCCCCGCACGCGCGGGGATGAGCCCACAAACACCACAGGAAGCGGAGAAGGAGATGAGTTTTCCCCGCACGCGCGGGGATGAGCCCGAGCAATCACTCCTGGGAGCCGAAGTCCTCGAGTTTTCCCCGCACGCGCGGGGATGAGCCCGCGGACGACCCGAAAGCCACTGCGGCCGTGGAGTTTTCCCCGCACGCGCGGGGATGAGCCCGAAGAAGGAGGTGACACCCCCGGTGGCATCGAGTTTTCCCCGCACGCGCGGGGATGAGCCGCTGCCCTCGTGCAGTTGTGCCGTGAGCTTGCCGTTTTCCCCGCACGCGCGGGGATGAGCCCGAGGGCGCGCAATCGATGAGCACCAGGTCGAAGTTTTCCCCGCACGCGCGGGGATGAGCCCGCAGCGGTGGCACGCGCGCATGCGTGCATCGCGTTTTCCCCGCACGCGCGGGGATGAGCCGCAGGTCGTCCGCGAGGGCGCGCAGGCGGTCCGGTTTTCCCCGCACGCGCGGGGATGAGCCCCTCGATCGAGCCGTTCCGCACTGGCGGTCCGGGTTTTCCCCGCACGCGCGGGGATGAGCCTAGAATGCTGGCATTGCCGGAAACGCCAGCGTTGTTTTCCCCGCACGCGCGGGGATGAGCCCGGCTCTGGAGGCCGGCGTGTACACGATCGACGGTTTTCCCCGCACGCGCGGGGATGAGCCGTCCCACCCGGCCCCGGCTGCGGGGAGGTTTTCGTTTTCCCCGCACGCGCGGGGATGAGCCGGACGCGCGCGATCGGTGGAAGGACCTCGCCGAGTTTTCCCCGCACGCGCGGGGATGAGCCGGATGCCAAAGAGCGGTGGACGGACCTCGCAGAGTTTTCCCCGCACGTGCGGGGATGAGCCGGAGGTTGCAGCGGCGGGCGCGGTCTTGGCGGCGTTTTCCCCGCACGCGCGGGGATGAGCCGGGCGAGATCACGGCCGAAGAATTCAACCAGGCGTTTTCCCCGCACGCGCGGGGATGAGCCCCTGGAGGACCGGGGGCGAGGGTGGTTCGTCGAGTTTTCCCCGCACGCGCGGGGATGAGCCCAAGGAGCGGTCGGAGAGGTCGCGCGGGTACGAGTTTTCCCCGCACGCGCGGGGATGAGCCAGGCCGCGGCCGCTGCCCTCGGAGAACATTGAGTTTTCCCCGCACGCGCGGGGATGAGCCGGGGAGCACAGGACAAGGGGGAACCGGTCTTCCGTTTTCCCCGCACGCTCGGGGATGAGCCCTTCCGGGACGCCATGGCCAAGGGCGAGATCACGTTTTCCCCGCACGCGTGGGGATGAGCCCGTCCTCGACCCCGCCAGGCGCCCGAACGTCTGGTTTTCCCCGCACGCGCGGGGATGAGCCCAAGGTCCCCCAGCAGGACCGCGTACTCGTCGTGTTTTCCCCGCACGCTCGGGGATGAGCCCGGTGGCCTGGAGATTGCCAGCCGCGTTCTCGAGTTTTCCCCGCACGCGCGGGGATGAGCCCGGCGTGGAGGCCGCCGAGCGGGCCCTGGAGGCGTTTTCCCCGCACGCGCGGGGATGAGCCTGGGTGCTCAACTGGATAGGCGCAGTGCTCGCCGTTTTCCCCGTACGCGCGGGGATGAGCCCTAGTTCCAGAAGCGAGGATTCCCCTGGGCTTGTTTTCCCCGCCTGCGCGGGGATGAGCCGATGAGGTCGCCGGGCACTGCCTGGGACTCGGGGTTTTCCCCGCCCGCGCGGGGATGAGCCGTTGGCCAGCAGCGCCTGGTACCGCTCGTCGCCGTTTTCCCCGTTCGCGCGGGGATGAGTCGTGTATCAAGGGGAGAGGGGACTGGTTCCCGGCGTTTTCCCTGCGCCCGCGGGGCAGGGCCCGCCCCGCGGTATCGCGGAGCCTCCGCCCGCCGCCCCCACCTACCCCGCCCGGGGTCCGACGACCGGGGATCGGCGGCCCCGGCCCCCGCTTCGTATGCACAGTGCCCCCGCCTCGTGCGCGCAACTGCACAAAAATCCCCGAAGCCCAAGGGGACTTCGGGGAAGTGGTGGCTCCGACCGGCGTCGATCCGGTGACCTTTCGATTTTCAGTCGAACGCTCTACCAACTGAGCTACAGAGCCAAGACCTGAACCGAAACGGTCTGGTCGGCGACCCCGACGGGACTTGAACCCGCGACCTCCGCCGTGACAGGGCGGCGCGCTAACCAACTGCGCTACGGGGCCTTACAACAGGTAAGACCTATTGAGTTATGCCGTTCACGTGCGCGACCGGCTGGTACCCCCAACGGGATTCGAACCCGTGTCGCCGCCGTGAAAGGGCGGTGTCCTAGGCCGCTAGACGATGGGGGCCGTTTGGCCGCCGGACTGGCGCCCGAAGACGAGGATTACTTTAGGCAGAACATGCCTTCCAGGTCAAAACGCCCGCTCGTGACCCCTAACACACTTTGCGCCTTTCAGGAAGTAGTCAGGCACGGGGCATACGCTTCCGCCATGCGCACTCTTCCACCCCAATTTGCACATGTTCTGGCGGCGTCGGGCGACTCGGGGCAGTCCGACGGAGCCTCCGAAGTGGTCACCCACGCCCTCGACCTCGCGTCGCTGCTGCTGGGCAGCGCCGTCGGCGCCTTCGTCGGCCTGGTCATCGCGGTCCTGGTGCACGCCATCGCACGGGGCGCCCTGGCGAAATCGGCCATCGCCTCGGCCCTGCTGGGCCGCACCCGCACCGCGTCCTACGGCTCCTTCCTCACCTGGGGCGGGTGGATCGGCCTGCAAGTGACCCTGTCCAACATCGACCTGATGGACTGGTCGAACGGCACCACGGTGTCGGTCATGTCCCACCTGCTGCTCATCGCCGCGCTCGCGTGCTTGACGTGGGTGGGCTACTCGGCCGCGTGGGTGGTCGAGGACGCGGCGAAACTACGGCAGAAGCAGGACAAGGGGCGCTCGCGCCGCTTCGAGACGCAGGCCCAGGTCATCCGGCGCCTCATGCAGGTGGTGATCAGCGTCGTCGGCCTGTGCGCGGTCCTGGGCACTTTCGAAGCCGCCCGCCAGGCCATGACGACGATCCTCGCCTCCGCCGGCCTCGTCTCGGTCATCGCGGGCCTGGCGGCCCAGCAGACCCTCGGCAACGTGTTCGCGGGCGTCCTGCTGGCGTTCACCGACGCCATCCGCGTGGGCGACGTGGTCGTGGCGGGTCCGAAGGGCGAGAACGGTTCCGTGGAGGAGATCACCCTCAGTTACGTCGTGGTCCGGGTCTGGGACGAGCGCCGCCTCATCACCCCGTGCACCTACTTCACGTCCACGCCCTTCGAGAACTGGACGAGGCGCGCCGCCGCCCAGTTGGGCACCGTCGAGCTCAAGCTCGATTGGAGCGCCCCCGTGAACCTCATCCGCCGCAAGGTCGAGACCCTCCTCACCAGGACCGATCTGTGGGACGGGCGCACGTGGACGGTGCAGGTCACCGACTCCGACCAGGACACGGTCACGGTGCGGGTCCTGGTCTCCGCGAAGGACTCCGGGACCCTGTCCGACCTGCGCACCTTCCTGCGCGAGCACCTCATCGCGTGGATCGTCGCCGAGCACCCCGCCGCGCGCCCGGCCCGCCGCCTCGAGCCCCTCAGGACCGTCACTGTGACCCACGACCCCACGGGGGAGAAGGCGGCCTCCCTGGCCGAGGAACTCGCCGGCATCGCTGGCACCGGCGTGAATGAGGCAGGGGCGGCGCTCGTGGCCCCTCCTGCTTCCGCGGACGCCCCGGCCCCCGTGTCCGACGCCTCGAAGACCCCCAGGGACGCGGCGCACGCCGCCCGCATGGTCGCCGCCCGGCGCAAGCACAAGCTCGCCAGGCGCCGGGCGATGGCCGAGCGCCAGCGGGAGCTCGCCCACGGGGGGCCGTCCCAGGGCGAGGAGACCCAGGTGATGAGCGAGACCGCCGTCGGCCGCGTCCTGAGCGAGGGCAGGGTGGGGGTGCGCCCGAAGAGCACCGACGGGCCGGCCACCGCCGTCCACGGGATCGATCGGACGCGGATCCTCGAGGCGGTCGACGGCGGTGACGGGGCCGAAGGTCTTGGTCAGGCCCCTGACCT